>JADMIO010796541.1_pt1 | contig 38861 bp, 39 predicted proteins | sample 8958161 | NCBI WGS metagenome assembly JADMIO01 (sample SAMN16585339, study PRJNA669376) | soil metagenome | isolation source: Crop rotation soil | place: USA: Cullars Rotation, Alabama | collected 2011 | reverse complement strand
CTTTCCTCGGGGCGCCGCAGGGCGTGGAACGGCGGCGGGGCATCGACCGCCGCAGCGGACGCGATCGGCGCGGCCGCGGCTGACCTGCGGCATCTGACCCCCATCCCCCCGGCAACCAGGGCCAACCATCCGAGCATTTGATCGTCTAATGGAAAGCGGGTAGGCTTCCATTGGCATGTCAAATAAACGAACCAGGGCCGACGTCCTCCAGGGGACGCTGGACCTGATGATCCTCCAGACCCTCGCCACGCTGGGTCCGTCGCACGGCTACACGATCGCGGCCCGGGTCGAGCAGGTGTCGGCCGGCGCGCTCGTCCTGAACATGGGCACGCTCTATCCGGGGCTGATGCGGCTGGAGCAGCGCGGCCTCGTCAAAGGCCAGTGGGGCACGACCGACACGAACCGCCGCGCGCGCTTCTACAGCATCACGCCCCAGGGCCGGAAGCAGCTTGCCGCGGAGAAGACCGAATGGGGCCGCATGGTCTCCATCATCGGCGCGCTGATCAACGAGCAGAGCTGAGGGAGCGGTCATGATGGCATGGCGCGAGTGGATGCGGCGCGTCGCGGGGCTTGCCGGCGGCGGCCGCAGCGATGCCGATCTGCAGCAGGAGCTGGACCTTCACGCCCAGCTGGCGCGCGAGCGCGGCGGGCGCGCCGCGGGCGTAGCCCACGCGATGGACGCCCTTCGCGATCAGCGCGGGCTGCCGTGGGTCGACGAGATCGGGCGCGACGTGCGGTACGCGCTGCGCACGTTCAGGCGCACTCCAGGATTCGCCGCCACCGTCGTCGTCACCCTTGCGCTCGGCATCGGCGCCAACACGGCGATCTTCACGGTCATCGACGCGCTGCTGCTGCGCCGGTTGCCCGTCCCGAATCCACAGGAGCTGATCCTGCTGCAGATGCGCACGACGGACGCCGATCCCGCGCGGCCGCCTGGCGAGAGCTTTTCGTACCAGATCGTGCGGGCGCTCGCGCATGAGCGCGAGATCTTCGCGACCCTCGGCGGCTTCAGCGGATACGCGTTCAACGTGGGTGACGCCGGCTCCCTTCGTGTCGTTCAAGGCGCGCTCGTGACCGGCGGGTTCTACCCGGCCCTCGGCCTCCGGCCCCAGGCCGGGCGCCTGCTGGACGCTGCCGACGACGAGCTCGGGGCGCCGCTCGTGGCAGTCATCAGCGACGGCTACGCGGAACGCCAGTATCACCGCGATCAATCCATCGTCGGCAAGACGATTCGGATCAACGGCCTTCCCGTGACGATCGTCGGCATCAGTCCGCGGGGATTCACCGGCGCCAACGTGGGATCGATCGCCGACATCACGATGCCCGCTGCCGCCATTCCGCGGCTCAGCCCCGCGGCGGCGACGCTCCTGAACTCCGGCAACTTCTGGCTCCGCGTGCTGGCGCGGCCGGCGGGCGGGACGACCCGTGCGGAGGCGGCGGCGCGGCTGCAGGCGGCGTGGCCGCGCATCTGGGGCGCAATCGGAAGCACCGAGGCTGGGTGGACGAAGGTCGGCAGCGTGACGCAATGGCCGGAGTCGCGGCGGAAGGCGTTTGCCGGCGCGACGTTCGCGCTGGTGCCGGGGGGAACGGGATGGACGACGCTGCGGATGAAATTCAGGGAGCCGCTCTTCGTGCTGATGTCGATGGTCGGGCTCGTCCTGCTGATCGCCTGTGCCAATGTCGGGGGCCTGACGCTGGCGCGGACTGCGGCACGGCGGCATGAGCTTGCGATTCGGCGGGCGATTGGCGCCGGCCGTGCGCGCGTCGTGCGACAGCTGTTGATAGAAAGCGCGGTGCTGGCAATTGCCGGCGCGTGTGCGGGTGCCGCGCTGGCGCTGCTCGCGGGTCGCTTGCTCGTCGCGAGCGTTTCCACGGCGGGTTATCGGGTCGCGGTGGATCTGGCTGTGAACTGGCGCACGCTGGCGTTCACGGCGACGGCAGCAATCGCGGCGGTGGCGTTGTCCGGCCTGGCGCCCGCGTTCCGCATGTCGTCGGTCGGACCAGCCGAAGCGCTGAAGGATGGCGGACGAGCAATCGGAAGCCGCTCTCGTCTGCTGACGTCCCTGGTCGTTGCACAGATCGCGTTGTCGGTTGTCCTGCTGGTCGGCGCCGGGCTGTTCGTCCGCACGCTCGCGAATCTCGAAACCATCGACCCCGGCTTCGATCCTCGCGGTGTCCTGCTCGTGGACATGCAGGCGCGGCGTACGGCGGTCCCGCGCGATCTCATCGACGCGATTCGCAGCCTTCCGGGTGTTGCCTCGGCCTCCGTCGCGACGCACACGCCGCTGAGCGGCTCGATCTGGAGCGATATCGCCGTGCCGCGCGGGCAGCCGCTGCCCGATCGCGACACCGCGTTCTTCGTGGGTGCCGGTGAGGGCTTTTTCGACACGATGGGCATCGACATCCTGGCGGGACGTCCGTTCGGGGAATCCGACGGCGCCGGCGCCTCGCCGGTCGCGATCGTCAACGAGACGTTCGCCCGCCGGTTTCTGGGAAAGGAGCCGCCACTCGGACGCTACCTCTCCGCGCAGGTTCGCGGGGAGTCGCGCGAGCTGGAAATCATCGGCCTCGCGCGCGACACCCTCGCGAGGGATTTGCGGCAGGCTCCTCCGGCGACGGTGTATGTGCCGTACCGGCAGTTGACCGGCGCCTTTCCAACGACGCTCGTCGTGCGGGCAGCCGGCGTGCCCGCCTCGCTCGCGGCGCGCCTGCGGGACATCGTACAGCCCGAGATGCCGGACACCCCGGTGGAGGTCAGGCTGCTCGCCGATCAGGTCGGCGATGTCATCGTTCAGGAGCGGCTGATGGCGCGGCTGGCGGCCGCGTTCGGCGCTCTGGCGCTGGGGCTCGTCTGCGTCGGCTTGTACGGGTTGCTCGAATACGCCGTTGCGCGGCGCACCCGAGAGTTTGGTCTGCGCATCGCGCTCGGCGCCAGCCCGCTCCGAATCGTGGCCGGCGTTGTCGGCGGGGCAGCACGGCTCGTCCTCGCCGGCCTTCTCCTCGGCCTGCCTGCCGCGTGGGCAGCTTCCCGCACGGTGCAATCGATGCTGTTTGGACTGAAACCGAACGACGCGACGACGGTTGCGGCTGCGGTGACCATTCTCGCGCTTGCGGCGATAGTGGCGGCCGGTCGCCCGGCGGCGCGCGCATCGCGCGTCGATCCGATCGTGGCGTTGCGCCAGGAGTAGAAGGGCATCGTGATCCGCGCTCGGCGCGAGCGCAGCGCAGGTCGTCGGCATCTTCGTCGGCCAGGCGGGCTGCTCGTCGTCGGCGCGTGCACGATTCCCGGGCCGCGGCCGTGGATCCGGCAGTGGTGCCCAGATCCAGTAGATCAGTTTTCCGCTTGCGCGCCGGCGCGTATCCCGCGCTCCAGCGCGACGATACGCTCGCCGAGCCCGTGCAGCTCGGTCTCGACCCGGCGCAGCAGCCGGAGCACTTCGTCCATCTGGTGGCAGAGATTTTCGTGCTCGAGCCGCGTCACATCGATGCTCTCGCTCGGTGCTCGGCGCCGTTCGGCCACGCGGCGTTCAGGGTGATGCATGGTGTCGGGATCGCTCGAAGCGAATCCCGTGCCGACGCGGACGAACGCTGCGCCATCAAGCTGCGCCGTTGAAAGGCGCGATCCGGCTGCTCGACGAACAGACGCGTCGCTTCCTTTTATCCCGACGAAACACGCTGAGGCAGACTTTCAGTCTCTTAGCCGAACGATACGCGGGCCGGGCGAAGGCTTCGGGCCGGAAGAAGGGGAGCAGGTCGCGGACGCCAAAACGGGCACCGTGCGTGTGAGCGCGTCGATGTGCCCACGCCGGGTGCGCAACAGCGCTTCGATGCGATGCAGAAGGTGGAATGTTTCGTCGAGCCGCGAGCGAAGGAGGCGGCGTCTGGACCGTGCAGGCAAGCGCGCTACGGTACTACGGCGAAGCGGTTGTGCGGGTCGGGATCTGTCCTACGTGTCGGACTCGGCCGACCAGCGCGTCAGCGCGAACTGAGGACGCAGCCGCGGGCTGCGCCCTCTCGATGGAACGACCTGCGCTATTTCGTGCAGCTCGATGCCATGACGTTGCCCGATTCGACGCGAAGCGTCGGCGCTGCGGATGCGGACGCCGTTGCGCTGCTGGCGCCAGCCTGCGCGCTTGCGGTCTGGCTTTCCAGCGTGCCGGTCAACTCCAGCTTCTTTCCAACGTGGGGCGCGAGCGCCGAGTCGTTGGCAATCAGGTGATACGTCCTCGGCGTCGCGGTCTGCGCGCTGGCCGTCGACCCGCTGGATGACGCAGGAGTCGCGTCCTCGAGGACGTACTTGGACTCCGCGCCGGCCGGCTTCGTGCCTGCCGCGTCGGTCGCCCCCGGCGTCGCTGCGGCGCTGCCGCTCGTGGCGGCCGTTCCAGTGCCTGCCTCGCGGAGACATCCGGTGAGGGTCATCTTGTCGCCGCTGCTGGCTGATTGCGCTGTGGCCGACGGAGTTGCCGGCGCAGGCGTTGCGGGGGCCGGCGGTGCTGGCGTCGGGTTCTGCGCTGCCGAGGGGTTTGTCCCTGGTGTGCTGGGCGATGTCGACGGTGACTGCGCGAACACCACAGCCGAGACAGCGAGAATCGTGGCGGCAAATATTGCTGACCGGAGTCGTTTCATCAGTCTCACCTCCAGACCTCCCCGGTGTGCAACGGCGGGCCCACGCGGCGCACTGCTGCACGCGGCGGTGCTCAGACGGCAAAAGTGCCGATTTCAAAACGATTTCCCCGCGCAGGCAGCAGAACAGGAGCCGACGCATCCGCACGACGCCTCGACACATGCATATAAAACTCGGCGGGCGGGGGGCGTGCACTTTCGACATGGTCGACGCTCGAGTTTCCTGTGCTACGCTGCGCGCAAGGGAACCTTGACCATGTCTGCTGCGCCGACCCGCGCCACCATCCGCATCACACTGTGTTTCGCACTCGCCGTCGCGTGCTGCGCGGGCCTTGCCGCTCAGCGCGGAGGAAGAAGCGCCCAGCCCTCGGCTGCGACCGACGACAGGTTTTACGACGCGATCCGCGGCGACAATCTGCCCGAGCTCCGCGCGCTCGTCGCGGATCGCGGCGCCAACGCGCGCGGAACGTCAGGCCTCTCGCCGCTGACGATGGCGGCCGCCTTTGGGAGCCCTGCCGCGATGAAGGAGCTGATCGCCGCAGGCGCGGACGTCAACCCGCCGATTGCCGGAGCTCTGGCGCCTCTTCACGTCGGCTGGCATGACATGGCGACGGCGCGGCTTCTGATCGAGCACGGCGCGAGCGTGGATGCGAAGACGAGCCGCGGCCGCACACCGCTGCTGCTCGCCTCCGCGGGGAATGCGTCGACCGATGTCGTGTCGCTCCTCATCGACAAGGGCGCGAACGTGAACGGCGCAGACACGACAGGGGTGACGCCGCTCATTGCAGCTGCCGGAACGGGCAACACGCCAGTGGCAAAGCTGCTGCTCGAGCGCGGCGCAGACCCGAACGCGGTGGCGAAAGACGCCGGCGTGGCCACGGCGCTCATGGGCGCGGCGACCAACAGCGACGAGGAGCTCACACGCCTGCTGCTCGCCCGCAAGCCGGACGTGTCGGCCGTCAGCGAGTCCGGCCAGGGGCGCGTGAAGAACGGCGAGGTCACATTCGGTCATGTGACGGCGCTGCATCTTGCGGCGGCCGGCCACAGCCCGGAAGTCGTGAAGATGCTTCTCGACGCAGGGGCGCCGATTGACGCGCTCGATATGCGCGGCATGACGCCGCTCATGTTCGCGATCGCGGCCGATGGCCCCGATGCGCGCATCGTGCAGCTCCTGGTCGACCGTGGCGCCAGGCTGACGATTGCGATGCCCGACGGAGAAACGGCGGTCGACTGGGCGCGGAAATTCAACGACCCGGCGGTGCTGAAGGCCATGCACCTGACGCCGGCACCCGTACCCGGGATGGCTCCCGTCTCCTCGCATCCCGCGGCGTCGAACCGTGAAGCCGTCGAACGCAGCCTGCCGCTGCTGCGCACGGGATCCGCGCGCATGCTCACCGACGGAGGATGCACCGCCTGCCATGCGCAGCCGATGTTCACGATGACGACGGCCACCGCGGCGAGCCGCGGCTGGCACGTGGAGGTCGACGAGGCCGCCCTCACGCAGGTCAAGCAGCACATCAACAGCGCGCTTCAGGGCATGCTGCAGTTTTATGCGGCCGGCGGGGCGCCGCAGGCCGAGCTCTATGACGTGATGGCGATGAAGGCGGCCGGCGTGCCGGCGAATGTGTCGACCGACGCGCTCGCCTACTACCTCATGTCGACGCAGCAGCCCGAAGGGTTCTGGCACAGGCCGGCATCGCCCAATCGCGCCCCGATTCAGGACGGTGATCTGAGCCGCACCGCGCAGGCCGTGTTCGCGCTGACGATGTATCCGACGCCCGCGCGGCAAGCGCAGATCGAATCGAGCGTCAGCCGCGCCGTCGAGTGGCTGGCGAAGCAGACGCCGGCATCGACCGAAGAGCGCGCGATGCAGTTGCTCGCGCTGCAATGGGCCGGACGTCCGCCGGCCGTCGATGACGTCCGGGTTCGTGAGCTTCTGGCCCAGCAGCGGCAGGACGGCGGCTGGCCGCAGACGCCGAATCTTGCCTCAGACGCCTACGGGACGGGTCAGGCCATCTACGCGCTCAGTCAGCTCAAGGTGCCGGCCTCGAACGCGGCGATCCAGAAAGGGGTCGCCTTTCTGCTCCGCACGCAGCGGGACGACGGCACCTGGCACGCGACGACGCGCGCCATGCCCATTCAGCCGTACTTCGAAAGCGGCTTCCCGTATGGACGCGATCAGTGGATCTCGTTCAGCGCCACGGCGTGGGCCGACATGGCGCTGACGCTCACCGCGTCCGAGGCGGCCTCGACCGCGACGGCCTCGGCCAGATAGTCGCGCGTCACGTTCGCTACGAAACGCCGGCCGGCGGAAAGCGGCCATGGTCATGCCGCCTCAGTGCGACGGGGCGGCCGCATCATGGGCGCGCTGGACCTCTTCGGCAAGGAGTTCGCGGTCCATCGCAACCGCCGCCAGCGCGCCGGCCGCCGCCGCGTGAACGATCTGCGGCGGCGCGTTGGGCAGCGCCGCGCGGCGGGCAAGATCGCCGGCGGCAAACACGCCCGCGACGGTGGTCTGCTGATAGTCGTTCACTTGCACGCTTCCATCCTCGAAGAGGCCGCACCCGAGGCTCCTCGGAATGTCGCTGCCCTGGCGCGTGGACGGTCGAAGAAACACCATCTCGCAGGCGAGCATCGAACCGTCGGAAAAGACGACGTCTTTCACCATGCCGTCTTCAGAGGTCAGGCGCTCCACAGGCTCCTCGCGCACGGTCACGCCGCGCGTCCGCAGCAGCGGGAGTAAAGCCGGGTCGTGTGGCGAAGCGGCGCCGGTGCACAGCGTCAGCGCGCCGGCAAGCCGCGACAGTTGCAGCGCAAGCCGCAGCGAGTGATCCGAGGCGCCCAGAACCACGACTCGCCGCTCTCGCGTCTCGAACCCGTCGCAGTACGGACAATTGAAGGCCGATCGTCCCCAGATCTCGGCCAGTCCGGGAACCGGCGGCAAAACGTCGACGATGCCGGTGGCGATCAGCATCCGGCGTGCGTACGCAGAGTCGCCATCTGCAAGGTGTACCTCGAACGAGTTGTCGCGCTGGCGGACTGAGATCACCGGCTGGTCCTGAATCGTGACGGCGTCGTAACGGGCAAGTTGCTCCCTCGCCAGGCGCCGCAGATCGTGCGGCGGAAGGCCGTCCTGAGTGAGAAAGCCATGGCTGCGGCGCACGGTCCGGTTGCGGCCGCCTCCTGCGTCGCACAAAACCGTGGGGCGGCGGCTGCGCCCGAGCGTCGTCGCTGCGCTGAGGCCGGCCGGGCCCCCTCCAATGATGATGACGTCGTACATGTCGTCTCCTCGACGCGATTGGACGGATGAAAGGAGCACGCGAAATGCCAACGATAGATCATTCGCGGCGATATCGCCTCTCGAGGGGCACGAGCGAGCGAACGTCGTGAGCAGAGCGCGGTCACACGCCCGGTGTTGACAGGTGGTACTGCAGCGCTGCCGCAATCCGGGCGGCGGCCAGCTTTGCGTGCTCGGCCATCGGCCCTTCGAAGAGATCGTCCACCGTGCTCTCGAAGAGAGAGAGCCAGCGCGCGAACTCGCGTCCGGTCAGCGGCACGCGCAGGGCGAGCTGCCTGTGAACGGCGAGCGGGTTGCCGTGGAAGGTGCCGGCACTGAACAGCACCGAATCCCAGAAGTCGTACATGAGGGGCAGGTGCGCCGCCCAGTCGACGTGCGCGACGTCGTCGAAGATGGGACCAAGGAGATCGTCGGCGCGTATCCGGTCGTAAAAGATATCGACCAGGCGCGTGACGTCGGCTCTGTCGGCGAGCTCGAAGCGTTCGAGGGTTTGTGTCCGCATGTCTGGATTGTGAGGTGCGTGCGGGCTCCCGTCTTTGCGCCCGCGCAAACAGGCGCCCGGCGCTCGCAGTCGCGTCAGCGGCGGGGGCGGTGGCCGGTCGAATGCACTGGCAGATCGTCCGCGAGCGCGACCAGCGCGGCCGGCTTCCGAATCACGATTCTCTGCCGCGTGCTCTGGACGATGCCGAGGGCTTCCCAGGCGCTGAGGATGCGGCTCACGGTGAAGAGGGTGGTGCCTGTCAGCTCGGCGATATCCTGCCGGGAGATCGCGAAATCGATCTCCACGCCGGCGGCGACGCGACGGCCGGCCTGATCGCCGAGGCGGAGCAGCGCGCGGGCCACGCGCCGCTCCACGCGCTCGGTCATGAGCTGGCGGTGACGCTGCTGCAGGTCGTGGAGGCGGGCGGCGACGAACTCCACGGCGTTCACCGCGATCCGGGGCTCGGTTTCCATCAGCCGCCGCATCGCCGCCGACGTCCACCGCAGGGCCGCCGCCGGCTCGACGGCTTCGGCGCCGATCGGATACGTCTGGCTTCCGAATGCTCCCGCGCCGCCGAACGCATCGCCCGCCCCGATGATCCGGAGCACGACCTGATGCCCTTCCGGCGTCAGCTGTGTGAGCTTGACGCGGCCTCGCGTGAGGACGAAGAAGGCGTCGGCCTTTTCACCTTCGCTGAAGAACGACTCGCCCGTGCCGGCCGTTGTCTCACGGCCTTCGCGCGCCACCCGTGCCAGCACACCGGCATCCAGCCCGCGAAAGAGGGCGACGCGGCCGAGGTCAACCATGCCGCCACCGTTTGTCGCACGGACGGGCGCTGGTTGCGCCAGCGCAAAGACAGTCGTCCGGGCGGGCGAGACGATGAGTGTGCTCAGCGCGGCTCGATGAAACGGGGGACACCATGAAGAGCGTATACAGGCTTCGACCGATCATGAAACAGGGTACTGCCGCGAGCATGCCGGAAGTCTGGACGCATTACGAATCGCTGGAGTCGGCCCACGAAGCGGCGAAGCATATGTATCACGACGACCGCGTGCTGCGCGTGATGCTGGTGACCGACAGCGCCGGGTCGTTCGTGGAGTGGATCGAGCGTTGACCGAAGAATCGCACGGCCTGGACGAGCGTGTGCTCGTTGGGCCGCTCAAAACCGCCAGCTGCGTTAGGATCGACCAGGCCAATGCCGGTCTGTCCCCAATGTTCGATTGCCTATCTCGACGGTGAATCGCACACCTGCCAAACAAGGGTGGACCGGTTCGTCGTGTGGCGCTGGTTCCGGGTGACGAGTCTGGTGTTCTGGGCGGTCCTGACCGCCCTCGTGCAGTACGCCTACACACCATCGGGCCATTTGAAGCTGCAATTGATCGTTTTTGGTGACTACGCGTACATACCCCCGGAGCGGGAGCTCGCCGCAAGCAGGCACACGGCGCTCGCCGTGATGCTTCTGGTGCCCTGCTTCGTCTACACAAGCGGGCGGCTGGTTGCTGCTGCGCACCGGCGATACCGCGCCCGTAGAACATCGGCGGCCGGGGTGCGCTGAAGCTGGCGTTGCTGAGGCGCGACTACGACCAAAGTTCGACAAAAGCGCTGGCTTCAATCGTCAAACGTACCTCCAGCCAACCGTTCTGCGGGCGAAGCCGTCTAACCTCGTCGTCATGACGCAGATGGAACGCACGCGCGACGTCAACATCTCGGCCGGAGTCGATGCAAGTCTTCGGCATGCACGCTATGCCTTTCGCTCGCTGTGCCGCACGCCAGGATTCGCTGCAACCGTTGTCGTCACGTTGGCGATCGGTATCGGCGCGAACAGCGTGGTGTTCTCGGTACTGAACGCTGTCCTGCTGCGACCGCTCCCGTACCCCGACGCAAGCCGCCTGGTCATCCTCTCGCAGATCAGTGACGCGCGCCGCAATGCGGAAACCCTGGTCGCTCCTGTCCGCCTCGAGGACTGGCAGCGTCTCACGACGACATTCGAGGGCATCACCGGCTACTACGTCGAAGACATGTCGGAAACGAGCGGCGATCTGCCTGAACGCGTACGTCGTGCCAATGTGGGGCCTCGGTTCTTCGACGTCTGGCGTGTTCCGCCCGCGATCGGCCGTGGGTTTACCGAGGCCGAGTCGCACTCAGCTCCGCTTGCCGCCGTCATCAGCAACCGTCTCTGGCGCCGGCGATTCGCACAGGATCCGGACGTCATCGGCCGCTCGATCCGATTCGGCGCGCAGTCCATTCCGATCGTCGGTGTCATGCCACCCTCGTTCGCCTTCCCCGATCGGACGGTCGATGTGTGGACACCTGTCGCAACCGACGCCCCCACGGCGCAGTCGCGCCAGGCCACGTGGTATACAGCCATCGGGAGCCTCAAGCGGGGCGTTTCGCAGGACCAGGCCCGGTCCGATTTAGCGGCAGTGCAACAGAGGCTCGCGGCGCAGTATCCCGCCACTGACCGGGGCTTGCGCGTGCACCTGGTATCGCTGCAGCAATCGGCTGTGGCATCCGCGCGCGCGTCGCTCTGGCTCCTCTTTGGCGCCGTGTGCGTTCTATTGCTCATCACCTGCACGAACGTGGCGTCGCTGCTCATCGCCCGTGCCGCGGCGCGACGGCACGAGATGGCCGTCCGCGTGGCGCTCGGCGCGAGACGGACGACGATCGCCGCGCAGGTGTTCGTGGAAACTGGTGTTCTCGCCGTCGCAGGCGCAGCGGTCGGCGTCGTCGTGGCGCTGCTGCTCGTTCCGGTGCTGCGCGCGCTTCCAGCCGATCTGCCGCGACTGGACGAAGTCGCGCTCGATGTCCGCACGATCGCGTACACGGCTGCTGTGAGTCTTGCCGTCACCTTCATCTGCGGTTGCCTCCCGGCGATGTCGGCGATGCGCGGCCCGTCCGTGGTGGGAATCGCGGGCGCCGCGCGCGGGGAGGTCGCTGGCCGGAGTCGGCTGCAGTGGTGGCTGGTGGCCGCGCAGATCACGCTGTCTGTCGCCCTCCTTGCCGGCGCCGGTCTTCTCGTCCGAAGCGCATGGGCGCTTGGCCACGTGACTCCAGGATTCGACGCCTCGCACATCCTCGCGTTCAGGCTGAGTGGAACGTATGCCGAGTTGAACAACTTCGAGGCAATGCAGAAGCGGATTGACGCGGCGGCGGAGGAACTTCGGGCGCTCCCCGGGATTCAAGCCGTTGCGACCGCGGGAAGCGTGCCTGGCGTTCCAACGGATTACGAGCTCACATTCGAAGCGCCGTCGGGCGGTGCGGTGTCGATGGCGGCTGCGAGCCGCGTCGTATCACCGGAGTACTTCGCGACCATGGGGATTGCACTCGAGGCCGGCGATCTCTGCCGACGGCGGCCTCGCGGCATGGCCGATCTCATGGTGAATCGCGCATTCGTCCAACGCTACCTCAGCGCCCCCCGGTCTGCAATCGGCCTCGAGCTGACGATCGCCGGAAACAATCCTTCACCCCATCCGATCGTCGGCATTGTCGGCGACGCGAGGGAGCGAGGCCTGGACCGCGAGCCGTCGCCGACCGTGTACTCGTGCGTCTCTGCCGGAACGCCCACGCCGTATTTTCTCGTGCGGACGAACGGTGATCCCACCGCGCTCGCGTCGGCAGTGCGTCTGCGGATGAAGGCGCTCGAGCCAATGCGATCGGTGTACGAGCTCGGCGCGCTGGCCGATCGTATCGGCGATGCGTTCGCGCAGAATCGCTTACGGACGCTGGTCCTCGGCTTCTTCGCCATGACGGCGCTCGTCCTGGCCAGCGTAGGGCTTTACGGAACGCTCAGTTACGCCACCCGTTTGCGGCGGCGGGAAGTGGCGCTGCGGCTGGCGCTTGGCGCCAGACGAGGCACGATTGTCGGCGCCTTTGTCGCGCACGCGCTCAAGGTCGCAGCCGGTGCGTCGCTTGCCGGCGCTTTCCTGTCGCTTGCCGGATCCCGGGCGCTCGTCGGCATGCTCTACGGCGTGACGCCTTCCGATCCGGTTACCCTTGTCAGCGTGATCGGGATTGTCATGGTCGTCGCGCTGCTGGCGGCGGCGGTGCCTGCGGCACGAGGCGCAGGCGTCGATCCCATGCGGGTACTCCGGGAGGAGTAGCGTCGGCCTTCAGGCCTTGGGTAGTGGACGCGGCGAAATACCTCATTTCCGCCGACCGGCCGCGTATAATCCGGTCGTTCTGCCAGCAGCTCGCCAGATCGCGCCGTACACTTGCGGACTGGAAGGGGAGACGCGCCAGCCCCCAGCCTCGAGCCCCCAGCCCCCCGCCTGTCCATGTCGCCGACGCTCACCTCGCCGGTCTTCTCGCAAGTCTGCGTGATTCTCGGAACGGCAGATACATGGCGCCGGAGCAGGCACGCGGCGGTGGCGCAGGCGCCGCGGGCCGCGGTACGTTCCCGAACTTCCAGGATTTCACCGCCGTACTCGTTGCTGAACAGGCCGGCAGGTTGGTCCACCGCCGTTCTTAGTGAGGATGAACAATAGATTCGCGGAGCTTCCTCTTCAGCGAATCAACGGACTCACCCAGACGCGAAGGAGCAGCTGTTTGAGGCGTCTGAAATGCTCAGGCCCGAGCTCGGCCGCCCATTCGCGTTCGATGTCCCGCAGGATCTCGTGGATTTTCGCCCACGCGGCGCGTCCGCGTTTCGTCAGGCGGACAATGCGGGCGCGCCCTTCATCGGGGGCGTCGGACCGCGAGAGGTACCCCAGCGCCTCGAGGCTCCGCAGCAGCTGGTTCATGGCCTGCTTGCTGATCCCCGCGCGTTCGGCCAGCACGCCGGGCCGCGCTCCGTCCGGCCCCGGAAACTGCAGCACCGCCATGTGCGGTACTCGGAGATCCTCGAAGCCGGCGGCGTTGAGCCCGTTGACGATCCGCCGGTGAACGGCCTGCGCGGGCACCCGCAGGAGCGCGCCAATCAGCATCTCCTTCGGAGCGGCCGGGGATCGATCTGGCGAAAGGGAGCTTGACACCTTCAGTAAATTCCATTTACAGTCTAGCATAGTAAACACAATTTACTGTAAGGAAGCTCGCCATGGCGCCGCAAACGACTGCCCTCCACGTCAATCCCTCCGATGAGACCATCCGTGTCGGGCCACTCGGCGTCCGCTTTCTGATCACCGCAGACGATGCAGGGGGCAGCGCCGCGATGTTCGAGCTCACCGTCCCCGCCGGGCAACGGCTGGCGGGGCCGGCGCACAGCCACGATCACTACGAAGAAACTCTCTACGGCCTCGAGGGGGTGCTGACGTGGACCGTCGACGGCAAACGGGTCGACGTCGGGCCGGGGCAGGCTCTCTGCATTCCACGCGGCGCCGTTCACCGGTTCGACAACCACGGCAGCCAGGACGTGAAGGCCCTGTGTGTCATCACGCCCGCCGCGATCGGCCCGCAGTTTTTCCGCGAGTCTGCCGCGGTGATCGACGCGGCGGCAGGGGGGCCTCCGGACCGAGTCAAGATGGCTGAAATCATGCGGCGGCACGGGCTGACGCCGGCGCCGTAACCGCGACGTGGAAACCCTCGTCGTCCATCCGAAGCGTCCCGGAGTTCATAATGTGCGCGGTCTGGGCCGACCGTTCGACACAGTGGGGCGTCTAAGTCGCCGGGGTTCACATGCGCAAAGCCACCGCGCTCCTGATCGGCGGGCTCGTCTCGGTTGCGTCCCTTCGCGTTGTGCTCGCGCAGCAGTCCGCGGCTGCGGACGATCCCGCATTCGAGGTCGCGACGCTGAAATCGGTCTTGCCTTTCGTTGGGTTCGGGCTCGAGTGGGGCCGCAACACCTGGTCGACCGGAACGCCGCTCCGCCTTGGCAACCTGCTCGCGACCGCCTACGGCACCGACAAGATCACCGGGCTCCCCGAGTGGAACGACGATGAGCAGTATGCCGTCAACGCGAAGGCAGAGGACGGCGTGCTGCTCACGCGTGAAGCGCTCGCGCCACGGCTTCGGCACCTGCTCGTCGAACGGTTCAACCTCAAGACCCACATCGAGACGACGTACGCGGACGGGCTCGCGCTCATCGTGGCGCAGGGCGGCCCGAAGCCGAAACTGAAAGCTTCGGATAAACCGCTGGCCATGACCGCGATCGCCGACAACCGGGTGCACGCGCCGGCTGTCACCATGGACGTGTTCGCGAAGATCCTGGGGAACGCAATGTTGCTGCATCAGCCGGTCGCGAACGACACCGGACTCACGGGCACCTTCGAGTTCACGCTGGAGTTCGCGCCGGAGTACGCCGTCAATTCACCGCTGCCGTCCCTCTCGACCGCACTTCAGGACGAACTCGGGCTGAAGCTGGAAAACGGACACAAGGTGCCGGTGACGACGCTGGTGATCGACCGCGTGGAAAAGCCCAAGACGGACTGACGCGAAAGCATTCAAGCGGGGCGCGAACAGAATCAAGCGGGAAGACTGGTGACTCGGGCCGCCTCCTCGAACGCTACGGCGCCCTCGGGGAACTCCGCGCCGAAGCGAGAACAAGTCCGTCGCGAAGGCGGATGACCCGGGCGGGGATTGAACCCGCGGCCCTCTGATTAAAAGTCAGATGCTCTACCACTGAGCTACCGGGTCGGACTCGACGCGAGGGAAGCCGAACCGTCATTGTACATGCTCTTCCCGGGCGCACGATCCGCGGCGGCCATCACCAGCAGCGTCGCATCGTCCACGAACGCGCCGCCGCAGAACGCGCGGACGTCCTCGAAAATCGCCGCCTGCAGCGCCTGCGCGTCACGCCCAATTGCTCCGTGCATTGTCAGCGCCTGCACGAGCCGGTCTTCGCCGTATTCCGCACCCGCCGCGTCGCACGCCTCGACGATGCCGTCGGTGAAGAGCACAAGCTGCTCCCGCCCGCCGAGTGCGGTCGTGCCCTCGACGTACTCGGCGCCAGGCAGCACGCCGAGGACGATGCCCCCCTCGGATAGACGCTCCTGCGCGCCACGCGGGCGCTGGAGAATGGGCGCGTTGTGGCCCGCGTTGCACCAGGCGAGCGTTCCCGCCGCCGGATCGAGCAGCGCGTAAAAGAAGGTGATGAACCGGCACCCGCTCGTCCGGTCGCACATCGCCTCGTTCACGCGCGTGCACACCGCCGCCGGCTCGGGAGACGCGGGCACGACGCTGCGCACCACCGCCTGCAGGTTGGCCATGAGAATCGCCGCCGCTGTGCCTTTTCCGGCCACGTCGGCGATGCAGACCGCCACGCGCCCCGTCCGCCAGCGCGATCGCATCGAAGTAATCGCCGCCCACGGCACGCGCCGGCTGCCATCTGACGGCGAGCCGCCACCCCGCGATCTCGGGCGGCAGCGTCGGAAGGAGCGCGCGCTGGACGTCGAGCGCCTCCCTGACCTCGAATTCGGCGCGCTGCCGCACCGCACGGTCGTGCCGTGCCGCCGTGATTTCCCGCTCGAGCGTGGTCGTGAGCTCGGCGTTCACCCACGGCTTGATGACGAACGCCCGCGCGCCCGCGCGCATGGCCTTGACCGCAATGTCGAGCGTCGCCCACCCCGTGAGCGCAACCACGGGCAGCGTCTCGTCGACCTGCCGCAAACGCCCGATCAGACTGAGCCCGTCGAGCGCTGACGTGCCGCCGCTGTAGTTCAAATCGGTGAGCACGAGATCGAACGCACGGCTCTGTACGGCGTCGACAACCGCGTCGGGCGACGCGGCGGTTTCGGTGGCGAACCCTTCGCCGCGCAGCATCAGGCACAGTGCCTCACGAATGTGCGGCTGATCATCCGCCACGAGTACGCGAGGCGCGGCACCAGGGACGCTTGTCATGTGACCGGTGCGAGGCAAGGGTAGTGCCAGAGCGCGGGCGGAAGGATTGCGGCACACGTCGCGAGATATCGAGTGTTTCGCAGCGGAATCTCATCGTGATCGCGATCAGCCCGGAGCAGGGTGCTATCCGCGATGTCCGCTTGCTGGAATCCGGTGTTCGGATCCGAACAGGCTGCCGATCGTCAAAGTCCCGCGGCGTCGAGCGTGAAATTGACGGAGACCTTCGTCTTCTCCCACAGCATCGCGATCGTGCCGCCGCCGCCGGCCTTCGGCGCGATCTCGAACGTGAGCTGCTCGACGGGCGCGCCCATCGTCTCGACGCGCAGCGGCGCGCGACCCAGATCGAGGCTCGGGCTGTAGCGCGTGTGGAAGCCCTCGGGCTCTTCCGACACGATGAAGGTCCAGCGGCGCTCCTCGGGCAGCATCCAGATCGTGTGCGGACCCGTGGGGATGTTCATGTTGCCGATGCGCATCGGACGCGAGCTCTCGAGCGTTGTCGCTTCATCCGCGCCAGGGCACCAGACGCGGTTGTACGGCACGAGCGACCCGAAGATCTTCCGCCCGCGCATCGAGGGACGTCCGTACACGATCGTGATGCGCGCGCCGTCGACGGTCGCGCTCACGCTCTCGTGGGGCGAGACGCGCCCCTGCGCGCGCCCGAACCCGCCGCGCTGCAGCTTCACGGCCGGAGCGTGAGGCGTCCAAGCGACGTATCCCGCTGCACCGACTGCCGCAACGCTGCCCGCAATTGCAACGGCGATGATTGCTGTGCGCAACGGCCACTTCCTTTCACGATATACTCGGGCTCCGGGCCAGTAGCCAGTAGCTAGCAGCCAGAAGCCAGCAGCCAGCAGCCAGCAGCCAGAAGCCAGCAGCCCGCCCCCCGATTCTATGACCAAAGACTCCGCCCGTCTCGTGCTCGTCGTCGAAGATGACGTCTCGGTCCGGCGGCCGCTCGTGAAATTTCTCGAGATGCACGGGTTCTCCGTGGCGACATCGGAAACCGCGGAAGAAGGGGTCGAAGCGCTGAAGAAGCAGCGGCCAGTGGCCGCGGTGATCGACCTGCGGCTCCGGCGGGGATCGGGCCGCGACGTGGTGGCGGCGACCCCGGCCGACATTCCCGTGATCATCTTTTCGGGTGTGCCGTCGGAATCAGCCGAGCTCGAGCGCTCGCGTCCGCGGACGCGGCTCATCGAAAAGCCGTACTCCCTCGTTCTGCTCGTCGAGACGCTCGAAGAGATGCTCGCCGAGAGCTCACAGAATCTTCATTCCTAACGCCGACAGCGCGAGCTCGACGCCGAGCTGCGCGGTCTGGTTGCGCACGTCGAGCGTCGGATTCACTTCCACGAGATCGAGCGACGTGAGCTGGCCCGAGTCGGCCACGATTTCCATGAGCGTGTGCGCCTCCCGGTAGTCGAGGCCGCCTTTCACCGGCGTGCCGACGCCCGGTGCGATCGAAGGATCGCAGGCGTCCAGATCGAACGACACGTGGATGCCGGCCGTGCGCGCGGTCGCCAGCTTCACCGCGTGCTCGACGACGGTCGCGATCCCCTTGCGGTCGATGTCCTTCATCGTGAAAACGTGCACGCCCGACTCGCGGACGGCGACCTTCTCGCGCTCGTCGAGATTGCGGACGCCGATGAGAACGGTGTGCTCCGGCCGCACCTTCGGCGCGAAGCCGCCGATCTCCGCGAGCGCGCGCGGCTCGCCGCCGAGGAGCGCCGCGAGCGGCATGCCGTGCACATTCCCGCTCGTCGTCGTTGCCGGCGTGTTCATGTCGCCGTGCGCGTCGATCCAGAGGAGGCCGAGCGGGCGGGGGGTGCGCCCGGAACGGCGGCCCCACTCGGCTGCCGCGGCAGCGGATCCGGCGGCGACGCTGTGATCGCCGCCGAGCACGAGCGGGATCGCATCGCTCTCCAGCGAACGCAGCGACGCTTCGTAGAGCAGCCGGCACACGTCGGCGATCTCGTCGATGTACTTCTGCCGCTCGTCGCGCGGCGTGTGCATCTCCGCAATCGGCGCGCGGACGTCGCCCTTGTCTACGACATCACGCCCCAGCGCCGCGATGCGATCGCGCAGCCCGGCGATGCGCAGCGCCGAAGGCCCCATGTCGACCCCGCGCCGATTGCCGCCGAGATCGAGCGGGACGCCGATGATGTGAACTGCGCTCATCAGTGCAAAAGCCTTCTACCTTTTACCTTCTGCCTTCTGCCTTTTACCTTCTACCTTTTTACTTTCAGCGTAACAGACATGCCCTCGAAGCCCGGCTTCACGATCGAGGTGAGCGCCTGCGGGTTGTCCTGGATGGCCGTCAGAAAATCACCCATTTCGCTCGCCTTGTTGACGACGTTGTGCGCGAGGAAGAGGCCGCCGGGCGGCATCCGAGGAAACACCATGTCGAAGAATCGTTTGTAGTCGCGCTTCCACGCATCCAGAAATACGAAATCGAACGTGCCGGAGAGCCTGGGAATCTGCTGGAAGGCGTCGCCGGGCACGACGGTGACGATGTCGGAGAGGCCGGCGCGGCGGATGTTGTCGGCTGCGATTTTCGCGCGGGCCGGATCGTATTCGATCGTGGTGAGCGTGCCTCCGGTTTGTCTGAGCCCGAGGCCGATCCAGATTGCGCTGTAGCCGTTCGCGCCGCCGATTTCGAGCGCGTGCGCCGCGTGGATCGCGGCGGCGGTGAGCCGGAGGAAGCGGCCGTCTTCCTCGGAGACGGCCAGGAGGTCCTTGTCGGCGGCTTTGATCTCGTGGAGCACCTTCGCCACGTCCGGCGAGAGCGCAGTGGAAGAGGTTTGCGAGGCCGCGCGCGGCTGCCCGGTCCACGCGGCGGCGAGCAGCGCGATCGCGACAGCCCCGGCTAGACGCGCGGCAGCTGACCGCGCGCGTGCGCCGGCGCGTGCGAATCGTTGTGTTCGAGCCATTGAGCCACCTGTCCGGCCGTCGCGCGTCCGTCGGCGACGCAATCGGGAATGCCGACGCCGCGAAACCCGCTGCCGGTAATGAAGAGACCGGGATGCCGCGTCAACGCACGATCGATGGCCTGCATGCGTGAGAGATGCCCGACCTCGTGCTGTGCGCTCGCGCGCTCCCAGCGGTACACGCGCGCGAGCTCCGGCTGCCCCGAGATCCCGATGAGCGGCGACAGCGCCTGCAGCGAACGCGCGATCATCTCGGCGTCCGTCATGTCGAATGCCTTCGGGTCGCGTCCGCCGCCGATGAACGTTCGAAGCAGCACGTGCCCCGCCGGGGCGCGATGCTCCCACTTCGACGAGAGCCACGAGCCCGCCATGATTCCGCTGTTCTCCACGCGGGGAACGACGAAGCCCGAGCCGTTCAGCGGATGCTGCACCGACGGCCGCGGGAAGGCGAGGGCGACCGTTGCCGTCGACGCGTATCGGACTTCGCCGCAGAGCCGAGCAATCTCGGCGTCCAGCGGCTCGAGCAGCCGAGCCGCGGCAAACGCCGGAGACGCCACGATCACCGCGCGCGCGCCGATGCGCTCGCCGCTCGCCGTTTCGACGACGTAGTCGCCGGCGTCGTTTGTCGGATGAAACGACTCTGCGCCGCGCGCGGCGCCGGAATGAACACCGTGCGAAGCCAGGCCGACACGTGCGACCGGCGTTCGCAGGCGCACCGCCGAGCCGGGAAGCGCCGCGACCAGCGCGCGGACGAGCTCGCTCAATCCGCCCGGCAGCGACTTGAACGCTCCATCGGGCGACGGCGGCCGGCGCTGCGCGCGAAACGCGCGCAGGAGGCTCCCGTATTTCCGCTCCGCCTCGACGAACCGCGGAAAGAGCGCCTGTACGGACAGGCGTTCGACGTCTCCCGCATGGATGCCGGCGAGCAGCGGCTCGGCGAGGTACGTGGCCGCCTCGTCGCCGAAGCGGCGGCGTACGAAGGCGCCGATCGACTCATCGTCGCTGCTCGTCCTCCGCGGGACGAACATCTCCATCCCCATGCGGATCTTTGCCGGCCATGAAAACAGCCTGGTCCGCACGAAGGGTCCGAATTCAGTCGGGATGCCGAGCACAGAGGATGCGGGGAGGGGATGCAGGCGCCCCCCGCGCTGGATGAACGCGAGGCGGGGCGGGCGTGTGCTGATCAGCCGCGGGCCGAGCCCGAGCTCTTCGCAGAGCGCGACCCCCTCGCGTTTCTGGATGAGCAGCGCGTCGGGGCCGGCGTCGATCGTAAAGCCGTCCACCTCTTCGCTGAGCACGACGCCGCCCGCACGCGGCGACGCCTCGAGGAGCGTGAACTCGATGCCGCGTCGTGTCAGCTCGTACGCCGCCGCGAGGCCGGCCATGCCGCCGCCCACGATCGCGACCGGTGTCATAGCTGCCGCCGGACGAGATCCTCGAGAGCGCTGATGAATGTAGGCGACGAGTTGAGCGAGGCGGTCCGGCGCAGCGAGGCGCCGGCTTCGCGCGCGCGGGCCTGCGCCTGCACGTCGATGTCGAAGAGCACTTCCGTGTGATCGCACACGAACCCGACCGGCACCACCAGAAACCGCTTCACTCCGGCCGATGCCTGCGCCGCGACGAAGTCGCCCAGATCGGGGCCGATCCAGGGCTCCGGCGTTCGTCCGGCGCTCTGGAAGGCGAGCGAGTAGCGCCCGATCCCCGCGCGCGAAGCCACCGCTCGCGCCGTGGCGGCGACTTCGTCGGCGTAAGCGTCGCCCCCCTCGATGACCCGCGTCGGCAGCGCATGCGCCGTGAAGACGATCGCCTCGTCGGCCTGAGGCTGTGCTTCGGCGATGCGTTCGGCAAACGCCTCGATGAGCAGCGGGTGGTCGTGAAAGGAACGGATCGGAACGAGCGTCATCCCGCCCGGGAGCGCGGCGTTGGCCGCATCGAAGTATTTCGTCACGCTCAGCGTCGAAAACTGCGGCGCCAGGGGGATGCCGATCGCGCGCGTGACGCCGGCCGACGCGAGCTCGTCGAGGGCGGTCTTGATGAAGGGCGTCCAGTTGCGCATCCCGACGGCGACCGGGATCTCAGGCCCCAGACGGTCCGCCAGCGCCCGTCCCTGGGCCATCGTCAGGTCGGTGAGGGGGGAGCGCCCTCCGATCGCCTCGTAGTTGTGGCGCATCTCGGCGACCAGCTCGTCGGACGGCGCACGGCCGCCGCGGACGAGCCGAAGATACTCCGGCATTTCGTCCATCGAGGACGGCGTGCCGTGCGCCATCAGCAAAACCCCGCTCGTCACCGTGTTCTCTGATGAATGTACTTCGCGAGCGCCTGCACGTGTTCGACAGGCGTATTGGGCAGGATACCGTGCCCCAGGTTGAAAATGTGGCCCGCGCGGCCCCCTGCGCGCGCGAGCACTTCGTCGGCGGCCGCAAAGAGGCGATCGATTGGCGCAAGCAGGACCGTGGGATCGAGGTTGCCCTGCACCGCGCGGTCGGGCCCTATGCGTTCCCAGGCCTCGTCGAGCGGCGTTCGCCAGTCGACGCCAATCACATCGCCGCCCGCTTCGGCGATCTCGCCGAGGATCGATCCCGTGCCGACGCCGAAATGTATTGTCGGCACGTCGAAGCCGGCGAGCGCGGTGAAGATGCGCTGCGTGTGGGGCAGGATGAATTCCCGATAGTCGCGCGCGTTCAGCGCTCCCACCCACGAGTCGAATACCTGCACGGCATCGACGCCCGCCTCGATCTGAGCGATGAGGTAGTCAGCGACGAGATCGGCGAAAAGGGACGCGAGGCGATGCCACTCCTCAGGATGGCCGTACATGAGCGCCTTCGTTTTTGCGAAGGAGTTGGAGTGGCCGCCCTCGATCGCGTACGACGCGAGCGTGAAGGGGGCGCCGGCAAAGCCGATGAGGGGAACCTTCCCGCGCAGCTCGCGCTTGATCTGACCGATCGCATCGAGCACGTGCCCGAGATCTATGCGCGGATCGAACCGCTTGAGCCTGGCGATGTCGTCGGCGCCCGCGATGGGATTCTCGATCTGCGGACCTTCACCGCGCACGAAATCGAAGCGGATCCCCATCGGCTCGAGCGGGAGCAGGAGATCGGAGAAGAGGATGGCCGCGTCGACTTCGAGCCGGTTCACCGGCTGCATCGTGACGATCGTCGCGAGATCGGGCGTGCGGCAAAGCTCGAGCAGGGAATACTTCTCACGGAGCGCGCGATACTCCGCCATATACCGCCCCGCCTGACGCATGAACCACACCGGCGTGCGATCGACGGGCTGGCGCCGACAGGCTTTGAGAAACCGCGAACCGCCGTCGTTCAGTGCGTGACTCCGCTGGAGGGATTTCCGGACAGGAGCGTTCGGGCGAGGCCGACCAGATCTTCCAGCCACAGGGGTTTGAACTTCAACTCTGCGCCAAGGTGACGAAGCTCCGCCGAAACCGCATCGTCGAGGAAGTAGTCGCCGGTGACGATGGCGACGGGGGTTTCACGATACCGGTCGATTGCCCGTAAACGCCGGAGGAACCCCAGCCCATCCACAAGGGGCATCCGCAAATCGAGGATGATGGCGTCGGGAGTTGTCGCTTTCGCTTCTTCGAGTCCCATTTCGGCGTTCATTGCCGTATAAACTTCGTAGCCCTCGAGGCGAAGCATGCGTGCAAAGGTCGTCGTTACACCTTCATCGTCGTCAACGATGAGGATCGTCGGCGTATCACGTTCGGAGGCAACCAGTGACGGCACGCGCTTATTCTAACACTTGCCGAGGTTTAGGGCACGGGCCGCTGCCGGTTTTCTGTAGCGCGACAGTGTGAAGTCATGTTACACTTAGGGGTTTCCTACCTCGACCATATGTCCCCTTTTGGAGGCGCCTGGTGAGCCCGATCCTGGTGCGGCCGGTCCGCGAACAGCTCGAGCACGACCGAATTATCCGCCTTCTTCAAACGAAATATCGCAGGCGATTCGACGCCGGTATCAATCCGGGCAAGGAGCAGAACACGCCGGTCGGGTCGGGCCCGACGGCGCTCTATCCGGATCTCGTATTGTGCTCGACCGAGCGCGGGCGGCGGCTGCAGGCGGTCGTTGAAGTCGAAACGGGCGAATCCGTGAACCACCTGGAGGCGCTCGCCGAGTGGGCGCATTACGCGCGCGTGCGCGCAGGATTTCACCTCTACGTCCCGTCGACCATGGTCGATGTCGCGCGGCAGCTCTGCGACGACAATCAGATCCAGGTGGGCGAGATCTGGAGCTATCACACGCTCGGCGACGAGGTGCGATTTGCGCTCGTCCACCGCAACCGCACGGAGCTTCCGCCGGCGGCCCCGCGTCCGGCCGCGACGCTCGCGCCGAGAAAGACGGCCGATGCGCCCTCGAAGAAGCCGGCTCGGGCCGCCAAGCGGCCGCCTCGCAACGCCGCGCGGCCGGGGCGCGCCGCAAAAGCTCAAAAGCCGAAGAAGCCGGCACGCGCGCAGAAGCGAAAATAGCCGGTGCCCTTCGTCCGGTTTTCGCGCGACAAGAAGGGGTACGAGCACGTGTACCTCATGCACCTCGGCCAGGTCGACGGCCGGCCGGCTCCGCGCGTTCTTTACTGGTATCGCACGCCGCCCGGCGTGAAGGTCGGACGCGAGCCTTTCGACGAGAGCGTCCGGCGCGCGCTCGAAGCGCGGTATCCGGATGTCGACTTCGACTGGCCCCGCATCGTGAACATCCCCATGCCGCCGCCCGAGGCGGAAAACTGGCGCGAGCGGCGCCGCGCGGAACGCGCGATCAAGCAGGCGCGCCGCGCCGAAGAGCGCCCGGATCACGACGTCGCGGGGGGCGCGGACGAAGAAGACGAGCGACAGGGCGAGTCGTCTGCCATGGACGACCTGTCCGCGGCCGGGGCATCAGACGAGCCGCCACGAGAAGCCGCAGAGCACGCCGACGCGCCGTCACGCCCGTTGCCCGTCGCCACGGTGATCGAGCCCGCATTCCCGGATCCTTCTGTGCGTGTGCTCGAGGGCACGACGGTCGGCTCGCCGAGCGCCGAGATCGCTCCCGGCTCTGAACCGGCTCGCTCGGCCGACGGGCCGCAGGAGCGGCGACGCCGACGGCGTCGCGGCGGCCGACGCCGTCGCAAGCAGCGCGCGGAAATCGCGGGGACCGGCGCCGGACCCGTTGGCCAGGCTGAAGCTGCGGCGGCGGATAACGGCGCGATTACCAACCGCGGGTCTGCAGTCGACGACTCCGCGATTGACGAGTCTGCGAGCGTCGAGTCTTCCGCCGGCGCGGCGGAGGCTGACCACGTGATCGCCGAGCCATTCGACCAAGCCGAGCCATTCGACGAAGGAGAGTAGGCCACGACCACGCGCCTTCGACGCGACGCAGCATGGCTGGTCACCGGCGGGCTCGTCGTTGCTCTTGCGATCGGCGCAGCGTACTGGGCCCGGCCGATGGTGCAGGCTCTGCGCTACGCGCGTGATCTCGGGGCCGCGGCGCCGCTCGCCTTCATCGTCATCCATGCGATAGGCGTCCTTGCCTTCGTGCCGGCGACGGTCTTCGCCATCGCGGGCGGCGCGCTCTTCGGGTTCGTCCGGGGCCTCGCGTATTCGGTCGTCGGCGGTGCGCTCGGCGCGACGGGAGCGTTTCTCATCGCGAGGCATGTCGTGCGGCGTTTTTTCGCGGCGCGATTCTCGACCTCGCCTCAGCTGGCCGCGCTCGACCGCGCGGTGAGCGCGAGCGGCCTGCGCATTCTCGTATTGCTGCGCCTCTCGCCTGTCACACCGTTCAACGTGCTCAACTATGCGTTCGGCGCGGGCTCGGTGCGGCTTCGTGATTTCGTGATCGCCACGCTTGGCGGCCTGCCGGGGACGATCGTCGCGGCGTATGCGGGCGACGTCGCGGGCGAGGCGCTGGCGCTCGCGGGTGAGACTCATCCCGTGTGGAATACGTCTTACTACCTGGCGCTCATCGCGGGCCTGGCCGCGACCGTAGCCGCCGCGGTTGCCGTCGCGCGCGCCGCCCGTCGGGCACTGCGGAACGTGGCATAATCGAGGGACCGAGGGCAAGGGTATGAAAGCACACGGTTTCTGGTCGACGGCCGTCTGGCTCGGCATCGCCGCCGGCTTGTCCGCGCAGGCCCCCGCCCGGCCGGCCGCGCCGGCTCCACAGGCGCAGACGCCGCCGACCTTTACGGTCCAGGTCGAAGCCGTCACGCAGGACGTCGTCGTGAAAGACGACAAGGGCGTGTTCGTCCCCAACCTCACGCCGAACGATTTCGAGATCTACGAAGACGGCGTCAAGCAGACGATCGTGTCGCTCAACATGATCTCGGGCGGACGCGTCACGAATCTGCTCGAGGCCGCGCCTGCGGCGCCGCCTGAAGGGATCATCCTTCCGCCGGTGCGGCGCACCAACGACACGTCGGGCCGCATTTTCCTCTTCTTCGTCGACGACCTGAACATCGTCTTCGACAACACGCTGCGCGTGCGCAATCTGTTCAAGAAGATCGCGAAGGAGCTCGTGCACGACGGCGACCTCTTCGGCATCGTCTCGAGCGGCCCTTCGTCGATTCACGTCGACATGACGTACGACCGCAAGCGGCTCGACGAAGCGATCGACAAGATGACGGGCGACGGCCTCAAGCCGATCGACATCATCAACATGCCGCAGGGGACGAACGGGCCGAGCGAAGTGCGCTACCGGGCGCACGTGGCGTTCGAAACGATGTCGGACGCGCTGGCCAATCTCGAGAAGGTGCACGATCGGCGCAAGGCGCTGGTGTGGGTGAGCGAGGGATACGACTTTGCGCCGTTCCAGGCGTCGCGCCTCGGGCTGATGGATCCGAACTCGCCCTTCATCCAGAACGCGGGCGCGCAGACGGTCAACCAGATCACGGCGACGCAGAACTGCATCGGGTCCGACGACCCGACCAAGTGCCAGGCGCAATACGATCCGACAAATCCGGTCAACAACCCCGACGCCGCCGATCAGCGGCAGGCGGAGGTGTTTGCCGAATCCGATCTCCAGCTCGAGCTGGCCGAGATCACCCGGTCGGCCAACCGCGCCAATACCACGCTCTACACGATCGACCCGCGCGGCCTCGTCGGGCCGAGCGACATCGGCGAGCCGGTCGATCCGATGCAGTGGAACGAGTACATCCGCAACACGCAGGATTCGATGCGCGAGCTCGCGGAATTGACGGGCGGGATCGCAGTCGTCAACGTGAACGACTACGACAAGGCGTTCAAGCGCATCGACAACGACACGAGCGACTACTACGTGCTCGGGTACTACTCGAGCAACCCGGACCCGACGAAGCGCCGGCGGGAAATCGACGTGAAGGTCGTGAAAAAGGGGATGACCGTCACGCAGCAGCGGAAGGAATACGTGATGAAGGCGCCGATCGTGCCAATGCCGCCGCCTCCCGTCGCTTCACCCGCTCCGCCGAAATCGCCGCTGCCGTAGCGGCGCAATATCGGCTTTCTGCATTTTGGCGGTACCGCGCGCGGGAAGCGCGCGGCTGCCCGCTCCCCGTTCCAGCTCCCGCTCGACCCTCTCGATCGCCTCGTTCAGATAACCCTCGTCGACGTCCGAGCCGATGAAGTCGACGCCGAGCCGCGCGCAGGCGACAGCCGTGCTGCCCAGGCCGTTGAACGGGTCCATGGCCGTGCGCACACGCTCGAGGCCGTGCAGGCGCAGACATTGTTCCGGCAGGCGCGTGGGAAAGGTGGCCGGGTGCGGGCGATCGCGATCGCGGCGCTGGATCGTTTCGTACGGGATGAACCACGTGTTGCCGCGGCAGCGGACACCGTCTGCGGCGCTGGCCCATCGCGCGATGTTCGACTCGTCCTGGTAGGGGACGCCGAGCGCGAGCCGGTCGAGCGTCGTCGCGCCGCCGGGGGTGAAATGAAACACAAATTCGTGGCAGTCGTTCAGGAATCGCGCGCTGTTGATCGGCTTGTAGTGGCCGACGGCAAGATCCCGCGCGAGGCCCGCCGCGGCGCCCGCCTGCGTCTTGTCGATGGCGATCGATTTGACCCAGTGAATGATGTTCTGCAGCTTGAGATGCGGCCGCGCGGCCTGGGCGACGTCGAGCGCCGTCCACGGATCGGAAGGGCGAGTGCCGACGTTCAGGAAGAGCGAACCGTCGGCGGTCAGGACACGCGCCGCCGCCGCGACCCACCGGCTCGTCCAGGCCAGGTACTCGTCCTGGGGCATGGCGTCCTGATAGGTGCTGTATCGGATGCCCAGGTTGTAGGGCGGGGAGGTGACGATGACATCGACAGACCGTTCGGGCAGCTGGCTGAAGACGTCGAGGCAGTCTGCCAGATAGAACGTCGCCCGCGATCGGCCTTCCGGGTGCAGCGCTTTGAATATGTTCACGGATTCCGCCATATTCGTGCCATTGGGGTCGGTCCGACCCCATTATCCGGCCATTGTTTCGGCGGGGAGGTCTTCGCACATTAGCGCAGTTTTGCGGAAAAACGCGGCCGCACGGCCACATCGGGTGTGGCCCGACGGTCACAGGCGGGGGCTCGGGGCCTCTAGGACGCTTTGCTGGCGAAGAGAAGCGGCGAGGCCGTGGCGACGCGGTCCGTGCTCACCGTGTGGTTCCGGCGATGACCGTGGCTGCCGCAGGTTTTGCCCTTTTCCTCGACGTATGTCACTTCGCGGCTCGTCGCCACCTCGCGGTACCGGCCGACAACGCAGCCGCAGCCGAGGGTAGTGAAGCCGAGAAGACGAACGAGACTCATGGCGCTGTCCTCAATCCTCGTACGCGATACGAGCAATTCCTGTACCGCTGAGCTGTCCAGCCGGTAACTTTCGCGCGGGGGAGCAATTCAATTGTACCGGGCGGTGAGCGTTGCCTTCGAAGCGCCCTGAAATTTTTTTCATTACCGCCGCAAAACTTCATGATCTTGGATGTGGTTGGGATAATGCGAACGTGAATCGCTCACTCGCGTCGGAGGCGATCGTCCAGACGGCAGCCGATCGATGGCTGATGTTCGAGGATCCGTTCCGGATCGTGCAGGCACAGACGCCGGACGCCGTCGGGGCGGCACTTGAAGATGTCGAGCGGCTGACGCGCGAGCATGCATGTTACGCGGTCGGCTACGTCTCGTTCGAAGCCGCGCTGGCCTACGGACTGCCGGCCCGCGACCCCTCACCGCACCCGCTTCCGCCCGCCTGGTTTGGCCTGTTCGACCCGGCAGCCGTTCGACAATCGGATCGCCCGCCTGCCGGCGGGGCGTACGAGCTTGGCGCGATGACGCCATCGCTCGATCGCGAGGCGTTCCGCGCGGCCGTCGGCCGCATCAAAGAGCGTCTTGCCGCCGGCGATACCTACCAGGTGAACTTCACCTTCAGCATGGCCGGCGCGTTCAGCGGAGACCCCAAAGGGCTGTTCGCAGATCTCGTCGCGGCGCAGCGCGGCCGCTACTCGGCGTTCATCCGGACACCGGATGCCGCCGTCTGCTCCGCGTCGCCCGAGCTCTTTTTCGCGCTCCACGGTCTGACCATCGAGGCGCGCCCGATGAAGGGGACCGCCCGGCGGGGGCGCACCGTGGAGGAGGACCTTCAGCGCTCCGAGGAGCTTCGCGCCTCGGAGAAGCAGCGCGCCGAGAATGTCATGATTGTCGACATGGTGCGCAACGATCTGGGGCGGATCGCCGACGTGGGCACCGTGGAGGTTCCGGAGCTTTTCACCGTGGAGCGGTATCCCAACGTGTGGCAGCTGACGTCGCGGGTGACGGCCCGCAGCCGCGCGTCGCTTGCCGATATCTTTTCGGCCCTCCACCCCTCGGCGTCGGTCACCGGAGCGCCCAAGAAGAGGACGATGGAGATCATCCGCGACCTGGAGCCGCGTCCGCGCGGTGTCTACACGGGTGCCGTGGGGTTCATCGCGCCCGACGGCAACGGCCAATTCAACGTCGCCATCCGCACCGCGGTGGTCGGGCTGGACGACGGTCGGCTGGAGTTTGGCGCCGGCAGCGGCATCGTGTGGGATTCGGACGCGGATGCCGAGTACGACGAATGCCTGCTCAAGGCGTCGATTCTGGGGAAGCGTACCGCGGCTTTCGAGCTGCTCGAAACCACGAAATGGGATCCGGCGGAAGGGTTTGCGCTGCTCGATCGTCATGTCGCGCGGATGGCGGACTCGGCACGCTATTTCGGGTTCCCGTTTCCGGAGCCGGAGGTGCGCTCCGCGCTCGCGTTGGCCGTGGCGGACGCCACCGGGCCGCTGCGCGTCCGATGGCGGCTCTCCGCCGATGGCGCTGTGCAGGTCGATCGGCAGGAGTTCGCCCTGTGGGGGGATCGCCCGGTGCTCGCCGCGATCGCCGGCGAGCCGATCGATGCGAACGATCCGTTCCTGTTTCACAAGACGACCTCCCGCGCCGTTTACGACCGCGCGCGCGCGACAGCCGTTCACGCCGACGAGGTGATTCTCTGGAACGATCGCGGCGAGATCACCGAAGCGACGACGGCGAACGTCATCGTCGAGTGGAACGACGGGAGCTTCGCAACGCCGCCGGTGGGATGCGGGCTGCTGGCGGGCACGGCCCGGGCGGAGGCGATTGCAAGCCGCGGAGTCGTCGAGCGGACCATCAGTGTCGACGCGATGATGGCCGCGCGGCGCGTGTGGCTCACGAACTCCGTTCACGGATGGCGCGAAGCGCACATCGTGCGGAGAACGGCGTGAAGCCGGGGAGCCTCGCGCGCGTTGTTCTCGCCGCTGCCTCGATCCTCGTGCAGTTGTCCGTCTCGACGGTCGCGCAGCCTGCTGCGTCGATCGACCGCCTTGCGCAGGAGCCTGCGGTCAAGTCGGCGCTGGCGACGGCCCGCGCGAGCGAGCAGCAGACGCTCGACGATCAGATCCGGTTCTGTGAAGTGCCGGCGCCCCCGTTCATGGAGAGCGCGCGCGCCGAACTGCTCCGGAAGGCGTTCGCCGGTCTTGGCCTGGAGCGTGTGCGCGTCGATCGCGTTGGCAACGTCCTCGGCGATCGTCCGGGCGCGTCGCTGCATCCCCATCTCGTCGTCGCCGCCCATCTCGACACCGTGTTTCCGGAAGGCACGGATGTTCACGTGCGACGGCGCGGGACGATGCTGTACGGCCCGGGGATCGTCGACAACTGCCGGGGGCTCGCCGTGCTCGTCGCGATCGTTCGCGCGATGGGAGAGGCGCATCTGCAGACGCCGGGAACGTTGACATTCGCCGCAACCGTCGGGGAGGAGGGGCTCGGCGATCTGCGCGGGGTCAAAGCGCTCTTCGCGGAGACGCTCAAGGATCAGATCGATCGTTTCGTGGCGATCGACAGCGACGGGGCCAATGTGACGCCGCGCGCGATCGGCAGCCTGCGGTATCGCGTCACGTTCACGGGGCCGGGCGGACACAGCTTCGCGAATTTCGGGGTGCCGAATCCCGCGAATGCGCTCGGGCGCGCGATCGCGAAGATCGCGGACCTGCAGGTGCCGGGCGATCCCCGGACGACGTTCAATGTCGGGCGGATCGGCGGGGGAACAGCGGTCAACGCCATTCCGGCCGAGGCGTGGATGGAAATCGATTTGCGTTCGAGCGATTCGCGGGCGTTGAAAGCGCTCGACGCGCGCGTGCAGTCGGCGATCGACGCCGGGGCCGTCGACGAAAACCGCCGCTGGGGGCGGCAGGGGGTCAGCGTGTCGAGAACGCTCGTCGGGGAGCGTCCCGCGGGTCAGATTCCGGTGGATGCGCCGATCGTGCAGGCGGCGTTTGCAGCCGGGCGCGCGGTCGGCTTGAACGTGGTGCTGGCGGAAGGGTCCACCGACGCGAACATCCCGCTCAGCATGAACATTCCGGCGATCGCGATCGGCACCGGCGCTACGGGGTCCGGCGTGCACACCGAGTCGGAATCGTTCGACACGACCGACGCATGGAAGGGAACGCAGAACGCGCTGCTGCTCACCATCGCGCTGGCCCGGTGAACAAACTACCCACGGGGTCGGACACCGGTCCGACCCCACGGGTAAGTTGTTCTCAATGGGGTCGGACCGGTGTCTGACCCCATTGGGTATCTTTGACCCGCTGGAATCGATCGAGGTCGAGCGCGCGTTGGCGGGCGGCGTGGCGACGGGCGGCGATCAGGCGGGCGATGAACACCAGGTGAATGCCACCGATGACGCCGTACTCGATTGGCACCGCGCCCGCGAGCAGGACCGGCACGAAATTGAACACGGTGGCGGTCAGAAAATACGCCGAGAAGACGGGGTCGCTGCCGCCGCCGGGGAACATGCGGCCGTACGCCATCACGTGATGCTCCCAGCCGCGATCGTGCTCGGTGTCTTCGAAGAACACCTGGATGTAGCGCCCCACGCGTTCCACCCCCGTGTGAATGGACTGCACCGCTTCGAAGGTGCCCGCGAGGACGAGGAGCGGCAGCAGCGTCGCAATCGGAATCGTGGCCAGCGCGGCCGTGGCAACCGTGAGGGCGCCCCAGGCGACGAGCCCGGCCAGAAACAGCCACACTCGCGCGGTGCCGCGCTCGCGAATCGTGGCTCGCAGCGCGCGATACTCTTCGAGGGAACGCTCGGTCATGGGGGCGACGGCTCCTGTTACCATAAATGTAATTAAATGCTGCTAGTGATATTGCCGATAATCTCCTTGCAGTCTATGAATTATCTGTTACAATCTCTGCGCTAACAATTTCACTTACGGGCTGCCGTTGCACACGAAATCACACATCGCGTCGGGTCTTCTCGCGCTCTGCTGCCTCGTCAGTATGGCGTCGCCCGCCGCTGCAGGCCAGACCAAACAGCCCGTCAAGAAAAGTTCCGCCGCCCGCCAGCAGACCAAGCCCGCGGCTTCGACGAAGGCTGCGCCAAAAGCCGCCCCGAAAGCAGCTCCGAAGCCTGCCGCAAAGCCAGCTGCGGCGCCCAAGCGCACGCCCCTCTATTCACCCAGCCAGTCGCTGACGCGCCAGGCCGCGACCAACCGCGCCCGTGCGCTGTCCGCGGAGATGGCCGACACGTCCGTCCCGCGCTACAAAGTCGACGCGAGCGGCGAGCTCGTGCCCGACCTGCGCGCCGCCGCGGCGATCATCTACGACCCGACGACCGGCCACGTCCTCTGGGAGGAAAACTCTCAGACGCCGCGATCGATCGCGAGCATCACGAAGGTGATGACCGCCACCGTCTTCCTCGAAGACAACCCGGATCTCACAGCGCAGGTCACCGTGCAGCGCAGCGACGTGTTCCAGGCGTCGACGACCTTCCTGCGCCAGAACGACAAGCTCACGACCGACGATCTGCTTCATCTGCTGCTGATCGCGTCCGACAACGCCGCGGCCCGCGCGCTCGCGCGCGTTTCCCCGCAGGGGTCCGCCGGGTTCATCGACCGCATGAATCAGAAGGCGGCGGAGCTGGGGCTGACGAGCACGCATTACGCGGATCCGTCGGGGCTGCTCGCCGACAACGTTTCCTCGGCGTTCGACATGGCGCGGCTCATCGCCCACGCGTCGGCCGACGAGAAGATCTCGGGCATCATGCGGATGCCTGAGTACACCGTGCACGCGGCCCGGCGCGACATCACGTTCCGGAGCACCGATCATCTGCTCGGCCGGGAAGGCATGGACGTGCTCGCCGCCAAAACGGGGTTTATCTCCAAGGCCGGCTACTGCCTCGCAACGCTCCTCCGGCTCCCGCAGACCGGCCAGCAGGTTGCGCTCGTCGTCCTCGGCGCGCGCTCCAACGCCGGCCGCTTCATGGAAACGCAAAACCTGTTCGCCTGGCTCTCGAGCCGCGCGTCGACGATCTTCGCGACAGCCACACCCGCCGCGCTGACTACGCAGCAACAACAATAGGCAGTCCGGGCACCGGCCGACCCCGCTCTCGCATTGGGGTCAGACACGTGTCCGACCCCAACGCTTCAGCCCACGTATCCGCGCTGCATCGCTGCAGCGTCGAGCGGGAGCGTGGCAATCGTGTCTACCGCCACGAGCAGAGGACGGGACGCATGACGGCCGTCGTAGGCCTTCAGGTACCGCCGGCAGACATCGCACGCGTATACGCGATAGAGGCCGTCGCGGGTGGCAAATGAGGTAATCAGCGCGCGCTCGTCGTTGGCGCAGAACGGACAGGCGAGCGAATCAAACGCCCACTGCGCGAGACATCGGCCGCAGATGAGCCGCCGCTCCGCCGACGGCGTGATCACCGCAAAATCGGGCTCCCAGCCGCAGAAAGGGCAGTGGCCGTGATGCCACCCCGAAAAGTCGACGCGCTGCGTGAGCGCTTCCGCGCAGCGCGCGAGAAACGGCCGCATCGCCAGCAGCAGCACCTGGTCGAGGTTGGGAAGGCCCGCTTCGTCCACCTTGTGCCGCGCCCCGTCGACGCCCGACGTCGCCTCGTACCAGCGCCTCACGAGCGGCTCGAGCGTGTTTCCGTCGCGTGAGAGCGTAAGCAGCCGCTGATGCTCGTCGGCTTCGAGCGCCTCGAATCGCCGCAGGATGTCCGCCGTCTGCCGCAAGGTCAGCCGGAAATCGCTCCATTCGATTGGAATGTCGCCGAAGCGGACGACCGGCCTGCCCGTCAACTGCTGGGAGGCGACCCAGCCTGCATCGGGCTGAATCCACGGCAGCGGGACGCGCGACTGCACGCGGCGCTGCATATCCACGAGCGCAAGCTGCATCTCAATGGCCGGCGCAAGATCAGGCTGGGCGGCGCGAAGCTGTTTGAGTTCGACGGTTTCGCGAGGCTCCGGCCGAGGCGGGCGCGGCGGACGTTCGGACACGGGGCAAATTGTAGCGTGGCCGGGCTCAGCCGAGCGATGCCGCATTGGTAGAATGGCCGGATGCCTCGCCGCGCGCGCGCCGCCCGCCCGTCCGTGCTGATGGTCGCCTCCGAGGCGCTGCCGTTCGCCAAGACGGGCGGCCTCGCCGACGTGCTCGGCGCGCTTCCCGCAGCGCTCGGCCGGGTTGGATGGGACGCGACGGTCGTGCTGCCGCGCTATCGCGGTATACCGCCCGGTGAAATCATCGACACGCTGCCCGTCGCCCTGGGCGGCTTCACGGCAGACGCGCAGCTTCATCGCGTGCCGGTCGACGATCACGCCTCGGCGATTCTCGTCGACATCCCCGAGCTGTACGACCGCGAGGGGCTCTACTACGCCGACAACGTCGACTTCTGGGACAATCCCCGCCGCTTCCTTTCCAGCACATTGGGATCCTAAGCTTAGAATTCCACGTGGACAAGTTGTCGCGGCCGCTTCTATAGTGTCACCTAAATACTAGTGACTCCAGCGTAACTGGACTGGCCACAGTTAGGCCGCAAATGTAATCACACTGGCTCACCTTCGGGTGGGCCTTTCTGCGTTCGCGAGTGGACCCGATAAGCTCATGGAGCGGCGTAACCGTCGCACAGGAAGGACAGAGAAAGCGCGGATCTGGGAAGTGACGGACAGAACGGTCAGGACCTGGATTGGGGAGGCGGTTGCCGCCGCTGCTGCTGACGGTGTGACGTTCTCTGTTCCGGTCACACCACATACGTTCCGCCATTCCTATGCGATGCACATGCTGTATGCCGGTATACCGCTGAAAGTTCTGCAAAGCCTGATGGGACATAAGTCCATCAGTTCAACGGAAGTCTACACGAAGGTTTTTGCGCTGGATGTGGCTGCCCGGCACCGGGTGCAGTTTGCGATGCCGGAGTCTGATGCGGTTGCGATGCTGAAACAATTATCCTGAGAATAAATGCCTTGGCCTTTATATGGAAATGTGGAACTGAGTGGATATGCTGTTTTTGTCTGTTAAACAGAGAAGCTGGCTGTTATCCACTGAGAAGCGAACGAAACAGTCGGGAAAATCTCCCATTATCGTAGAGATCCGCATTATTAATCTCAGGAGCCTGTGTAGCGTTTATAGGAAGTAGTGTTCTGTCATGATGCCTGCAAGCGGTAACGAAAACGATTTGAATATGCCTTCAGGAACAATAGAAATCTTCGTGCGGTGTTACGTTGAAGTGGAGCGGATTATGTCAGCAATGGACAGAACAACCTAATGAACACAGAACCATGATGTGGTCTGTCCTTTTACAGCCAGTAGTGCTCGCCGCAGTCGAGCGACAGGGCGAAGCCCTCGGCTGGTTGCCCTCGCCGCTGGGCTGGCGGCCGTCTATGGCCCTGCAAACGCGCCAGAAACGCCGTCGAAGCCGTGTGCGAGACACCGCGGCCGGCCGCCGGCGTTGTGGATACCTCGCGGAAAACTTGGCCCTCACTGACAGATGAGGGGCGGACGTTGACACTTGAGGGGCCGACTCACCCGGCGCGGCGTTGACAGATGAGGGGCAGGCTCGATTTCGGCCGGCGACGTGGAGCTGGCCAGCCTCGCAAATCGGCGAAAACGCCTGATTTTACGCGAGTTTCCCACAGATGATGTGGACAAGCCTGGGGATAAGTGCCCTGCGGTATTGACACTTGAGGGGCGCGACTACTGACAGATGAGGGGCGCGATCCTTGACACTTGAGGGGCAGAGTGCTGACAGATGAGGGGCGCACCTATTGACATTTGAGGGGCTGTCCACAGGCAGAAAATCCAGCATTTGCAAGGGTTTCCGCCCGTTTTTCGGCCACCGCTAACCTGTCTTTTAACCTGCTTTTAAACCAATATTTATAAACCTTGTTTTTAACCAGGGCTGCGCCCTGTGCGCGTGACCGCGCACGCCGAAGGGGGGTGCCCCCCCTTCTCGAACCCTCCCGGTCGAGTGAGCGAGGAAGCACCAGGGAACAGCACTTATATATTCTGCTTACACACGATGCCTGAAAAAACTTCCCTTGGGGTTATCCACTTATCCACGGGGATATTTTTATAATTATTTTTTTTATAGTTTTTAGATCTTCTTTTTTAGAGCGCCTTGTAGGCCTTTATCCATGCTGGTTCTAGAGAAGGTGTTGTGACAAATTGCCCTTTCAGTGTGACAAATCACCCTCAAATGACAGTCCTGTCTGTGACAAATTGCCCTTAACCCTGTGACAAATTGCCCTCAGAAGAAGCTGTTTTTTCACAAAGTTATCCCTGCTTATTGACTCTTTTTTATTTAGTGTGACAATCTAAAAACTTGTCACACTTCACATGGATCTGTCATGGCGGAAACAGCGGTTATCAATCACAAGAAACGTAAAAATAGCCCGCGAATCGTCCAGTCAAACGACCTCACTGAGGCGGCATATAGTCTCTCCCGGGATCAAAAACGTATGCTGTATCTGTTCGTTGACCAGATCAGAAAATCTGATGGCACCCTACAGGAACATGACGGTATCTGCGAGATCCATGTTGCTAAATATGCTGAAATATTCGGATTGACCTCTGCGGAAGCCAGTAAGGATATACGGCAGGCATTGAAGAGTTTCGCGGGGAAGGAAGTGGTTTTTTATCGCCCTGAAGAGGATGCCGGCGATGAAAAAGGCTATGAATCTTTTCCTTGGTTTATCAAACGTGCGCACAGTCCATCCAGAGGGCTTTACAGTGTACATATCAACCCATATCTCATTCCCTTCTTTATCGGGTTACAGAACCGGTTTACGCAGTTTCGGCTTAGTGAAACAAAAGAAATCACCAATCCGTATGCCATGCGTTTATACGAATCCCTGTGTCAGTATCGTAAGCCGGATGGCTCAGGCATCGTCTCTCTGAAAATCGACTGGATCATAGAGCGTTACCAGCTGCCTCAAAGTTACCAGCGTATGCCTGACTTCCGCCGCCGCTTCCTGCAGGTCTGTGTTAATGAGATCAACAGCAGAACTCCAATGCGCCTCTCATACATTGAGAAAAAGAAAGGCCGCCAGACGACTCATATCGTATTTTCCTTCCGCGATATCACTTCCATGACGACAGGATAGTCTGAGGGTTATCTGTCACAGATTTGAGGGTGGTTCGTCACATTTGTTCTGACCTACTGAGGGTAATTTGTCACAGTTTTGCTGTTTCCTTCAGCCTGCATGGATTTTCTCATACTTTTTGAACTGTAATTTTTAAGGAAGCCAAATTTGAGGGCAGTTTGTCACAGTTGATTTCCTTCTCTTTCCCTTCGTCATGTGACTTGATATCGGGGGTTAGTTCGTCATCATTGATGAGGGTTGATTATCACAGTTTATTACTCTGAATTGGCTATCCGCGTGTGTACCTCTACCTGGAGTTTTTCCCACGGTGGATATTTCTTCTTGCGCTGAGCGTAAGAGCTATCTGACAGAACAGTTCTTCTTTGCTTCCTCGCCAGTTCGCTCGCTATGCTCGGTTACACGGCTGCGGCGAGCGCTAGTGATAATAAGTGACTGAGGTATGTGCTCTTCTTATCTCCTTTTGTAGTGTTGCTCTTATTTTAAACAACTTTGCGGTTTTTTGATGACTTTGCGATTTTGTTGTTGCTTTGCAGTAAATTGCAAGATTTAATAAAAAAACGCAAAGCAATGATTAAAGGATGTTCAGAATGAAACTCATGGAAACACTTAACCAGTGCATAAACGCTGGTCATGAAATGACGAAGGCTATCGCCATTGCACAGTTTAATGATGACAGCCCGGAAGCGAGGAAAATAACCCGGCGCTGGAGAATAGGTGAAGCAGCGGATTTAGTTGGGGTTTCTTCTCAGGCTATCAGAGATGCCGAGAAAGCAGGGCGACTACCGCACCCGGATATGGAAATTCGAGGACGGGTTGAGCAACGTGTTGGTTATACAATTGAACAAATTAATCATATGCGTGATGTGTTTGGTACGCGATTGCGACGTGCTGAAGACGTATTTCCACCGGTGATCGGGGTTGCTGCCCATAAAGGAGGCGTTTACAAAACCTCAGTTTCTGTTCATCTTGCTCAGGATCTGGCTCTGAAGGGGCTACGTGTTTTGCTCGTGGAAGGTAACGACCCCCAGGGAACAGCCTCAATGTATCACGGATGGGTACCAGATCTTCATATTCATGCAGAAGACACTCTCCTGCCTTTCTATCTTGGGGAAAAGGACGATGTCACTTATGCAATAAAGCCCACTTGCTGGCCGGGGCTTGACATTATTCCTTCCTGTCTGGCTCTGCACCGTATTGAAACTGAGTTAATGGGCAAATTTGATGAAGGTAAACTGCCCACCGATCCACACCTGATGCTCCGACTGGCCATTGAAACTGTTGCTCATGACTATGATGTCATAGTTATTGACAGCGCGCCTAACCTGGGTATCGGCACGATTAATGTCGTATGTGCTGCTGATGTGCTGATTGTTCCCACGCCTGCTGAGTTGTTTGACTACACCTCCGCACTGCAGTTTTTCGATATGCTTCGTGATCTGCTCAAGAACGTTGATCTTAAAGGGTTCGAGCCTGATGTACGTATTTTGCTTACCAAATACAGCAATAGTAATGGCTCTCAGTCCCCGTGGATGGAGGAGCAAATTCGGGATGCCTGGGGAAGCATGGTTCTAAAAAATGTTGTACGTGAAACGGATGAAGTTGGTAAAGGTCAGATCCGGATGAGAACTGTTTTTGAACAGGCCATTGATCAACGCTCTTCAACTGGTGCCTGGAGAAATGCTCTTTCTATTTGGGAACCTGTCTGCAATGAAATTTTCGATCGTCTGATTAAACCACGCTGGGAGATTAGATAATGAAGCGTGCGCCTGTTATTCCAAAACATACGCTCAATACTCAACCGGTTGAAGATACTTCGTTATCGACACCAGCTGCCCCGATGGTGGATTCGTTAATTGCGCGCGTAGGAGTAATGGCTCGCGGTAATGCCATTACTTTGCCTGTATGTGGTCGGGATGTGAAGTTTACGGGAAAG
>JADMIO011135784.1_pt1 | contig 38863 bp, 43 predicted proteins | sample 8958161 | NCBI WGS metagenome assembly JADMIO01 (sample SAMN16585339, study PRJNA669376) | soil metagenome | isolation source: Crop rotation soil | place: USA: Cullars Rotation, Alabama | collected 2011 | reverse complement strand
GACAACTTGTCCACGTGGAATTCTAAGCTTAGGATCCCAATGTGCTGGAAAGCCAATCTCGGCTCGGCTCGGGCCGCGTACGCCAGTCACACCGCGTTCAATCTCTTCCAGCAAGCCACGCTGCCGGCTGGACGACCGCCGACGCTGAACTTCACCTCCGGCAGCAACAGTCCGGCCACCGGCGCTACCAGCTACTCGTCTGCGCTGTCCGCAGACATCCAGTACTGGAGCGACGGCCAGCACGCCAATGGCACCCTGCAGGTGGGCTCGACCGTTGCGCTCGCCGACGCGGCCAACTACGACTCGATCGCGGCCGGTTTGCGCGACAACATCCGCCGTCAGGGGTTGCCAGTCGACGTGGACGGTCAGCCCTACGCGCTGATCATGGTGCCGCTGTGGGACACGGCGGACTCCACGGCCGGCACGGTGCGCATCGCTGGCTTCATGCAGATGAAAATCCGTGCCGCCGCGTCTGAACTCAGCGCGACGGCTGCCCGCGGAACCTTCGTTCCCTTCGCCGTGAGCGCGGTGCCGTCGACGGCCGCCGCACCCAGCCTGGACCTCGGGGCGGCGGTGGTCGAGATCGCTTCGTGAAGCGGCTCGAGCCAGGCCAGGCCCTGGTCGAACTGGCCCTGATCGCGCCGGTGCTGATCGTGTTGGCAATGGTGGTGTGGGATGGTGGCGGCGCCCTGCGTGAGCAGGTGGTGCTGCAACAGGCTGCTCGCGACGGAGCGCGCGTCGCGGCGACCGGCATCGGCAGCGCGGGTGTATCGAGCAGCGTCGTGTGCAACGCGGTGCTGGCGTCCGCGCGCGACTTGCCGAACCTGACGTGCAGCGCCAGCAACGTCACCTATCCGGATGCAAGCACGGTCACCGTCGCGCTGAGCTACTCGCACGCCCTGTTCACGCCAGTGGTGCGCCAGGTGTGGGGCGGCAGCCAGGGGACACTGACGCTCAGAGCCGATAGCAGCTTCTACGTCGCGACGGCAACTCAGACGCCTTTGACCGTCGTGCTTTCCACGCCGCTGCCGACTTCTACGCCTGTACCGACTCCTACGTCTATGCCGCCGACGGCTACGCCAACGCCGGTTCCGCCGACCGCCACACCCGTGCCACCTACGCCGACGGCAACGCAAGTTGGCCACTTCACCTGCGGTTCCTTGTGGGACTTCGTCAATATTCCAGCCCTGGCTCGTCGAACCGGCTACTACGTCGTGTTCACCGTGCCGGCAACGCGCTACGTCGTGCTCACCTGGTGGACCGGCTCACAACAGGGAGCCCAGGACCTGCGGCTGTACGCCGGCACGCCGTTCAGCGGCCAGCCGAACCCGACCACCCTGAGCCCATTTGACCCGTACACCGCCGGCGGCACGACGGGTTCCGATCCAACGACGGTCTGGAGCCCGCAGCCGGTCAGCGCCGGGACGTACACCGCCTACTTCTACGCGCGCGGCAATCCCATGGACGAAAGCCTGGTGATGGTTTCCTGTCCCGCGGCTTAGCTGGCCCGCGTTCTGCGTCTCCGTTGTGTCAGAAGTCTCAAACCAGTGGTGCGGACGAGCCGATGCAGACGAACAAGCCGACCTGGGTCGATGCCCTCGAAGAGAGCCTGCTGCTGGCGATCGGGCTCTTCAGCCTGATCACCTGGATCGTCATGATCGGCCTGCTCGGCCACTGACGGCTTTCCGACCGCTATATTTCAGCCCGATGATCTCCTCCCGGCAGGGAGCACACGGGCACCTGTAGGACAGTGCGCGGTCGCATCCGATTCGGCGCGCGCCACACGGCGCGAGGGTAGTGCGGGGTAAAATCATCCGTCGCGTGGCGTTGCTCATCGGGCGGCTGAAGCGGACTACGCTGCGCCGCCAGAGACGATGACTTGCGCTGGGCGGATGACCCGCTCACCTTTGCGATAACCGGGCCGGATCACGTGCAGCACGTGGCCTTCCGCCACCTCGGTCGATGGCTGCCTGCCTAGCGCTTCGTGCTGGCGCGGGTCGAATTCTTCGCCTTCGGCATTGATCCGCTCCACGCCTTCGGTCGACAGAAGACCGCGCAGGTTGCGCTCGACGAGTTGGACGCCTTTGCCCCAGTTGGATTCGAGCTCTTCAGCCGAACCGGCGGCCAGCGCGCGCTCGAAGTCATCGAGGATGGGCAACAATCGCTGGAGATAGGTGAGGTTCGCATTGTGGGCCTGTTGCTGGCGTTCCTCCTCGATGCGGCGTCGGTAGTTGACGAAATCTGCCTGGGTACGCTGGGCCAGGCGGAGATACTCGTCAGCTTTCTGGGTGATCTCGGCCAGTTCCGAACGCAGGGTTTCCTCGCCTGCGTCCTGGGCGGCGGATTCGGTGGTCGAACCGTCCGGGGCGGCCTGGAGGGGCGCCTCCTGGGCGGGGGTGGGTTCGTCAGATTGCACGCTCATTGTCCAAAGTATATGATGTTGAGCGCACAAAATGTATCGCGACTCGCATCAAGTTCCAGACAATAGCCGAGTTCGTGCGCGGGTGCTGCGAGACTCTGCCACGCTCGATATTTCCGAGGCGCTGTACGTCATCAGTGTCGCGGCTCGACTGGTGGAGTTGCACCCCACCACCTTACGCAAGTATGAACGGGTGGGTTTTCTCGAGCCGAGTCGCACACCAGGGCGAACGCGTCTGTACTCGCACGAGGACATCCGCCGCCTGCGTCAGATCAAGCGGCTGGTTGAACAGCGTGAGATGAACCTGGCGGGGGTGCAGATGGCTCTAGACTTAACCACTCTGGTCCGTGAGATTGCGTCGACGATCGAGCAAGCTTCAGACCTGGACTCGTTGCGCCGACGCGTCCAGGCTCCGTTGCGCGAAGCCTTTGCAACCCTGGGAGCCCTCGAGTAGTCACATGCATCATGATCTCTTTTTTCAACTTCAACCACGATCCGCTCTGGCCGTGCCGCGGCTGCTGAGCGAGAAAGGCAGGTAGAGAGGACGATGGCGAAAGTACTGGGCATCGACCTGGGCACCACTAACTCGGTCGTCGCAATCATGGAAGCCGGCGAGCCAACCGTGCTCGAGAACGCGGAGGGCTCGCGGCTGACGCCGTCCGTCGTGGCGGTCAACCCCAAGACCAGCGAGCGTCTGGTCGGCCAGGTTGCCCGTCGACAAGCAATTACCAATCCCGAAAACACCATCTTCAGCGTCAAGCGCTTCATGGGCCGCAAGTACGACGACGCCGAAGTCCAGAAAGCGCTCAAGGTTGTGCCATATAAGGTCGCGAAGGCCTCGAATGGCGACGTCCGTGTCGTGCTGAACGGCAAGGAGTACAGCCCGCCTGAGGTCTCGGCCATGATCCTTCAGAAGTTGAAGGCTGACGCCGAAGCCAAGTTAGGCGAAAAGATCAGCCAGGCCGTGATCACCGTGCCGGCTTACTTCAACGATAGCCAGCGCCAGGCGACCAAGGACGCCGGCAAGATCGCAGGTCTAGAGGTCCTGCGCATCATCAACGAGCCAACCGCCGCGTCTCTGGCGTACGGCCTTGACAAACAGGGCAAGGACGAGACGATCGCCGTCTACGACCTGGGCGGTGGCACCTTTGACATCTCGATTCTGAGCGTGGGCGAAGGCGTCTTCGAAGTCAAAGCCACCAACGGCGATACGTTCCTCGGCGGTGACGACTTCGACCAGCGGATCATCGACTGGATCGTCGATGAGTTCAAGAAGGACCAGGGCATCGACCTGCGCCAGGACCGCATGGCCCTGCAGCGGTTGAAGGAAGCGGCCGAGAAGGCCAAGATCGAGCTCAGCTCCACCCAGAGCACCGAGATCAACCTGCCCTTCATCACCGCCGACGCCAGCGGGCCGAAGCACCTGTCACTGAATCTGACCCGCGCCAAGCTCGAGCAACTGGTTGGCGACCTGGTCGAGCGCACCAAGGGCCCCGTTCAGCAGGCGCTGAAGGACGCTGGCATTTCGTCTCGGGAGATCGACGAAGTCGTTCTGGTTGGTGGCCAGACGCGCATGCCGGCCGTCCAGGAGATGGTCAAGCAGGTTTTCGGTAAAGAGCCGCACAAGGGCGTCAACCCGGACGAAGTCGTCGCCATCGGCGCCGCGATCCAGGCCGGTGTGCTGAAGGGCGAGGTCAAGGACATCCTGCTGCTGGACGTCACCCCACTCACGTTGGGTGTGGAGACCTACGGCGGCGTGATGACGACCATGATCCCGCGCAACACCACGATCCCTACCTCCAAGACCGAGACCTACACCACGGCTGCCGATGGGCAGACGAGCGTGGAAGTCCACGTCCTGCAGGGCGAGCGGCCGATGGCGGGCGAGAACAAGTCGTTGGGTCGCTTCATCCTGGACGGGATCCTGCCGGCGCCGCGCGGCATCCCACAGGTTGAGGTCACCTTCGACATCGACGCCAACGGCATCCTGAACGTCTCGGCCAAGGACAAGGCCACGGGCAAGGAGCAGCGCATCGTCATCCAGTCGTCGAGCGGCCTCAGCGAAGCCGAGATCCAGAAGATGGTCAAGGACGCCGAGGAGCACGCCGCGGATGACCAGCGCCGCCGAGAGGAGATCGAGGTCCGCAACCACGCGGACAGTGCCCACTACCAGGCGGAGAAACTGCTGCGCGAGCAGGGCGACAAGATCCCCGAGCAAGTACGCATCCAGGTCGCCGAAAAGTCCTCGGCTGTCAAGCGCGCATTGGACGCCAACGACGTACCGGCCATGAAGACATCGCTTGAAGAGCTTCAGCAGGCCATGCTGGCCGTAGGTCAGGCCGCGTACGGTGGCGGTGCTGCGCCCGAAGGCGAAGCTGGCGCGCCGGATGGCACGGGCGAAGCTGGCGGACCTGGAAGCACCCAGGGCACCGTCGAGGGCGAATACCGCGAGGTCTAGGTTTAAGCCGTCCGTTCGCTAAAGGACCACGGTCGCTGGCCGCGGGCCAGGTACCTGCAACATACAGAAGGTCGCGGCCCAGGTCATGCACCAGGGCCCGCGACCTTCTTCTCGTTTCGGAGCCATTGACGATCCCGTGCGAAGTTTCTTTCGAACGCTGGCCATGGTGGTTGCCACCAGTGCGACCACGGCCGTTCTGATCACGGCCTGCTCTGTCCAGACCCAATCTGCTCTGACCCCTGCGCCGTCGACCTCCGCGCCGGCATCGTCGACCGCCAGTACCGGCGCGGGGTCACCCGCGGCCGGCTCCGCCTCACCGGCTGCTGGCTCCGCTTCGCCGGCCGCAGGTTCCGGCTCATCTTCGGCCAGTTCCGCGTCCCCCGCCGCGGGCGCCTCGCCATCGACGGTCGCGCGTGCCGTCGAAACCTCCGCCTCGCCGGCTGCCAGCGCGTCCGGCGTCTCCATCGCGCGCGCGCAGTCGGCCCAGCAGGCCGCGCCCGGCGCACAGAACCCGGCCGTCGTCGTCTATCAGCAGAACGGCGGGTCGGTAGTCAACATCACCAGCCTGGCCGTGGTCAGCCGAGCCGGACTCACCCAGCAGACCCCGCAGGGTATCGGCTCCGGCTTTTTCTGGGACACCGATGGCCGCATCGTGACCAACAACCACGTCGTGCAGGACGCGGACCAACTATCGGTGACGTTGCAGGACAAGACAACCGTGCCCGCCACGCTGGTGGGTCGCGATCCAGATAACGACCTGGCGGTCATCCAGATCGATGCGAATTCCGCAGACTCCGACGGTCGCACGCTGCGCGACCGGGTCCGTCCGGTAACGCTCGGCGACTCCGACCAGGTGACCATTGGCGAAACTGCGATTGCCATCGGATCGCCACTTGGACTCCAGCAGACCGTGACCGAGGGTATCGTCAGCGCGCGACGCAACCCTGGTGATGAAACCGCTGCCGCGGGCTCGCAAGGTCTGGACTTGCTCGGTGGCGCCATTCAGACCGACGCCGCAATCAATCCCGGTAACTCCGGTGGACCGCTGTTCAATGCATCCGGCCAGGTGATCGGCGTGAACTCCGCTATCCTGTCGCAGTCCGGCGGCAACGAAGGTGTTGGATTCGCGATTCCGATCAACGTGGTGAAGCGTGTCGCGCCGGAGTTGATCCAGTCCGGTCGGTACCGCCATCCGCAAGTCGGGGTAAGCAGCATTGCTCTTGCGGACCTGAGTCCGGCTGTGAAGCAGCAACTTGGTATTGCGGCGAACCAGAAGGGCCTCCTGGTCCAGTCAGTGACCGCCGGTGCGCAGCAAGCCGGGGTGCAGCCGGGCTCCCGTCGAGTAACGGCCGGGAACCAACCTATTCAGGCCGGTGGCGACATCATCATCGCCATCGATGGCCAGCCGGTCGCCACCGGCGGCGACTTGCGCGGCTGGATCGAAAACAACAAACACCCAGGTGATACCGTCACCCTCACTGTGCTGCGCAACAATCAGCCGACCGACCTGCAGGTCACACTCAGCGAACGGCCCGCCACCCAGAACCAGCAGCCGGGTCCGTAGCCCTTCGTTTTTCACCTGGACCGTACGCGTGATTCGTTGACCGCGCAGGTGGGCGCCGCACAATCGGCCCTGACTCAGCCTGACCCGGGCGGATCGTAGACTGCTCGTCGCGCGATGAGCAAGCCCGCCACCACCCCGAGCGAGCTCGATCTGGGTGGCCCACGCCTCTTCTGGCTCGACGGCGGCGGCTTCCGACTGGACGGCGGCTCGCTCTTCGGCGTCATCCCACGCCCGCGGTGGTCCGCTGTGTGTCCGCCTGGTGACGACAACTCCGTCACACTCACCGCCCATGTCGTGCTGGTCAGCGACGGCTCCAGTTGGGGTCTGCTCGATAGCGGCTTCGGTCACCATCTCTCCGAGCGTCAGCGTCGCCTGTATGCAGTGGAGCGCGAATCGCAGCTCGAGCAGGGCCTGGCCTCGCTCGGCGTCTCACATTCGCAGATTGATTGGGTTGTGCTCTCCCATCTCCACTTGGACCACGCCGGCGGCGTGCTGGGACAAGACGGTGTGCCCATTTTTCCCAACGCTCCCATCTGGGTCCAATCCCTCGAAGCTCGGGAAGCGCGCGACAGCTCCGATACCAGGCATGGTGGCTACACCGGCGTATCTTTCGATCGACTGGACTCGCTCGGCCTCGTTCACGAAGTGGACGGCAACGCCGAGGTCACACCCCACATCACTGTCGCCCTGACTGGCGGCCACACCCGAGGCCACCAGGCTACGGTCATCCACGGCGGCGACGGCGCAGCCCTGGTTCACCTTGGCGACTTGCTGGCCACCCGCCACCACTTGCCGCCCGGGTGGATCAGCGCCGTAGACGATTTCCCACTCGACACCCTGCGCGCCAAACGCGAGTGGCTCGCTCGCGCCGCCACCTCCGGCTGGTGGGTGGCGTTCTCTCACGATCCAACCGCCATTCTTGCCCGTCTCGGCCCCGACGCACGGCACATATCCGAGCTCCGCACGCTCTGAGCTCTCTGCTCTCTGCTCTCTGCTCTCTGCTCTCTGCTCTGCTCCGTTGCTGCTTGGTCGCTGTCTCTTGTGCCGTTGGGACATGCGTATCAACATGCGTCTGCAGCGATGGCGCGCCGTCGCTCCCACCTAATGGTGTCAGCTCCAGGCTGCTCTGTGCAGCCCGCGGCTTGACGCTGTCCTCTGAAGTCCGCGGCTCGATGCGCAACACGTCCGCTGGTGCTGGCGCCTTCGCCCGCACACGGGCGCCCCTCGGTACCCGCACGGTCGTTGGCTCACGATCGATACTCCCCGCGCCGCTTGGCTGAGTTCCACAAGCAGATCCCATCACCGCAGCAGCGGCCTTTGCGCGCCAGGTCGCGCCCGTACAGCCGCACCGCATCATGCACCGACGACGTGAGCGCGGACTCCGGCTCGCCGCCTCGACCGCTGTTCACCTCGCACGTCGCGCTATCAAAGGCAGATCTCATCCTATCGGAGCTTCGGGGTTGGCGTGGCTCACGCCGTGACTCTCTCCCCCGACCGCTTCGGGCCGGCAAAGGTCGCCAACCTTGGTGTGGGTGCCACCTCAGCACGCGAACGGGCTGTGCTCAGTTACTTGCCGTAACCAAGCGTGGGTGGACACGGCCGGTCGTCCACACGCCGCAGTACCTGAGTAAACGCGTAGCCGCCGACCCGCTGTTTCACACCCGGCTGCGTCCGAGCACAGCCGTCCACGCCAGCGAGGCCGCCTCCGTGCCGCCCCTCTGACGTGTGCCCTTCGCGTGCTCTTCCTATGGGACGCGTGCCGCCGCCCCGGTTCCTCGTCCGCCGTGCCTCAGGCTGCCTCGCACCAATGATCGCCGCCGCGGACCCCATGCCCGCCACCGGGCTGTTCCGCACCGCGATGCTGCCTGCGACGAGTTCCCACGTCGACCGCGAGCAGGCCGGCGGTCGCCATGTCCTCGTCGACATAGCCTTCTTCGAACAGTCGCCAGATAGCGACTCGCGCAGCCTGCACAGGACTCGCCGAAAGCGGATCCGAGTTGCTGTGCATCAGTCTGTCCTCTCTGTGAGGTTCCTAACGCACGCTCCGTACCCGCCGTGCCGGCGTGTATGTAACAGCCCCGGATCGATGGTTACGTTTTCGTTGTCTCTGCCGCTTCGCGACGGCACGCCGCACGAGCCGCGTCGGTCCTATTGTCGACGCGGCGCGCCTACTCGCCGTACTGCAGCGTGGCCTGGCCGTCGAACCAGTCGAAGTAGTCGTGGATGAAGACGTTGTCCGCGCCGACCAACGCCCGCACTTTGGGCTCGATGCTGCCAACGTGCGACTTCTTGATCGGGCACGTCTCGCATGCGCCCTGGGCGTAGACGGTGACGTGGTACTCGCCATCCCGCGCTTCGGGCTTGAGATACGCCAGCGACGGACGCCACGTCGCGACCGCGTCCTGGCCCATGACGTCCGAGGCGGCGCGCAGGATCTCGTAATCGAACTCCTCAGCGCGAATCTCCTCGAGCGCATCGACGATCTTCTGCAGCATCGGATCCGAGGCGGACGACATAGGCCGGCGTGGTTATATCGGTTCTCGATTGCTCGGTGCCCGACTTTGCACCCTGCAGCTCTGAGGTTTCCCGCCTGCTCGGTCGAGGACGAACCTCAAGGCGCGCGTGCGCACCTGTTGCAGGCGCCCGTCGCCGCGACCTGACGTTGTCGACTGGATCTCGTGACGAGAGCTTGTCTGCGACCTGGCACCACCACCTGACGTTTTCCACGGCACCGAGATCTGGGCCACCGCTGCGCTGGCGGGCCGATGCCCGCCCACCATGGTCAGCCGCGCCCCTACGCGCCGGCGCCGAAAAGGCACTGTCGAGGCCGCGCCCACCCGCCCGAGACGGGCCTCGCCCGCACAAACAGGCGCGCGCGGCGCGCCACCCAGCGGCAACTCAAGAGCATCGCGTCTTCGTGCGCCTGACCTAGTTCTTTTTTCTTTGTGTTTCGCGTGACGCTTTTGCCGCTTCGCGTGACGCTTCCGTCGGTTCGCGTAACGCTTTTCGACCTACGTGTGACGCTTTTCAGCCTTGGCGTGACGCTTTTGGAGCTTCACGTGACGCTTTGCCAAATTTTGTGACGCGCCGATAAGGCTTTTTCGGGTTTCGCGTGACGCTTCCCGTGACGCCTCACGGCGTAGTCTCGGCCCAACGCCAATGCTCGCAACCGTGCTGACCGCCGCCGTCCTGGGGCTCGAGGGCCGCCTCGTCGAGGTCCAGGTCGATATCGCCCATCAGGGTCTGCCGAACTTCCTGATCGTCGGCCTGCCGACCGGCGCGGTCAAGGAAGCGCGCGAGCGCGTACGGACCGCGATCAAGAACAGCCAACTGGCGTTCCCGATGCGCCGCATCACGGTCAATCTCGCCCCAGCCGAGCTTCCGAAATCCGGACCCGCGTACGACCTGCCGCTGGCACTGGCGATCCTGGTCGCCTCGGGTCAGGTGAACCCGCCGCCGCCCGACGTCATGTTCCTGGGTGAGCTGTCGCTCGACGGCAAGCTGCGGCATACCCAGGCCATCCTGCCCATGGCTGCTACGGCTCGGACGGCCGGCCTGCGCCAGGTGTTCGTACCAGCCGCGGACGCCGCCGAGGCCGGGCTGATCGAGGGTATCCAGGTCATGCCGCTCGAATCACTCGGCGAGCTCGTGTCGCACCTGCGTGGTGAAGCGCATGTGGCGCCGGTTGGACCGACAGACCTGCGCAACGGCCATGCCCCGCAAACCGCCGTCGACCTGTCTGAGGTACGCGGCCAGGAAGAGGCCAAACGAGCGCTGGAGGTGGCTGCGGCGGGCGGGCACAACGTGCTGCTCACCGGCCCACCTGGCGCGGGCAAGACGCTGCTGGCCAGGGCGCTACCGGGCATTCTGCCGCCGATGTCGCCCGAGGAAACGCTCGAGGTGACGCGCATCTACTCGGTGGCCGGCTTGCTGCCAGCGGGATCGCCGGCCGTGCTCGAGCGCCCCTTCCGCGCTCCGCACCATACGGTGAGCTACGCCGGGCTGGTGGGTGGTGGCGTGGGCCCACGCCCGGGCGAGATCAGCCTGGCCCACCGCGGCGTGCTGTTCTTGGACGAGATTCCAGAATTCCAGCCGCGCGTTCTGGAGGTCCCTGTGCTATAATTACTGTATGAAAGTGAGTTTAGGGTGAGCGCCCAGCAAGCCTCACCAGCGCACGAGACACGAGCCGCTCCACCTGGGGCGGCTCTTTCGTTGTCTGCCCCGCAACGACGAGCGGCCATCTACCTGCGGGTGAGCGACCCGAGCCAGTTCAAGGAGGGCTACAGCTACGAGGGACAGCGTGAGCTGGCGCGAGAGTATTGCGCTGCGCGTGGGCTCGAGGTCGTCGTCGAATTCGGTGACCCAGGCAAGAGCGCCTGGAACCCGGCAGCTGAGCGGCGCGACTACAGGCGACTGCTGCATCTGTGCCGCACCGGCCAGGTCGATACGGTGGTCGTTTGGCTGTTGTCCAGGTTCGGCCGCGATCATCGTGAGACCTGGACACGCCGCTGGGAACTCGAAGACCTCGGGATCGAGATCGTCGCTGTCAGTGAGGACATCAAGAGCGATCTGCAGTTCGGCGTCAGCGCGCTGATCGCCTCCGAGGAGAGCAAGAAGAAGAGCCAGATGGCTCGCGACATGTTTCCGAAGGCCGCCAGACAGGGCGTGCACTTCGGTGCAGCGCCGTTCGGGTTTCGAGCCGTCCGCGAGCTGGTGCCTGGCTACAGGCGTCCCCAATCGCACTTGGAGATCGAACCAGAGGAAGCCCGCATCGTCCGCATGATGTGGGACTGGGTCGTGAACGAAGACCTGGGCAGTCGGCGCATCGCCGATCGGCTGAACGAGCAGGGCATCAGGACCAGGCGTGGGTACCTCTGGGCGGCCGACATGGTTCGGTTCGTCCTGGCCAACCCGGCGTTGAACGGCGTCAGTCGGTATGGCCGTAAGTCGAAGACGATGGAAACGCAGTACACGCCAGGCGTCAAGCCGAAGCTGCTGAACGATGAGGAGTGGGCAGCCTTGCAGAAGAGGATCGGCTTTCGGAGCCAGAAAAAGCCAGGACGACCATTCAGCTCGCGCTACCTGTTGACGACCATGTTGCGGTGCGGCTACTGCCGGGGTGCGATGACGGGTCGCCAGGGGCATCCGTACGAGCGGACCCGTGACGGCGAGAAGACAGGCGAGCTGGTGTATTACCCGAGCTACTGGTGCGCCAACTGGCAGAAGTCCCGGGCGCTGTGCGAGCACTCCAACGGGCACAGCTGCCAGAAGCTCGACGCGCGCGTTCTGGCCGAGCTGCGCAAGTACATCGACCCCGCGGCGCTCAAAGCCCTCCTCGCCCCACAGGAGCGGCCGGTGCGCGGCTTGATCTCCCGCATGGAGAGGATGACGCGCGAGCTGGAGCGGATCGACCAGCTGTTCCTCAGGGACGCTGAGCGTGCCGATAGGGGCACGCTGGACGAGCGTGAATTTGCCCTGCTGAATCAGCGCCGCCGTGAACAGCGCGACTTGCTGGAGCAGGAGCTGAAGGACATCAGGCCGAAGGTGTTCGAGGCCGGCGTGATCGACCTGTACTTGCAGATCATCCCGCCCCAGGTCGAGGACGCGCTAACGCAGATCGAGCGCGGCCAGATCGAGACGCCCCAGGCCAAGGCGCTGCTGCAGAAGTTCGTGAAAGCCATCTACGTCAAACGAGACGGACCGTTGGAAATCGTCTTCCATGAGCCTGACCAAAACTCGTTGAGAATTGCCTCTAATAACAACGTCTAAGCCTTGCGTCCTCGTGCGTCCGCGTGCTATTATGTGAGTACAAGGAAGAAGAGAACAAAGGCACGGAAGCCACACGAGGAACAACAGTGTCTATCAACATCGCGACCATTGTCGGCCAACTGAAGTATTTCGAATCGGGGTTCTGGTCCAAGCGCCGCCAGGTGACGTTCGTGAAGCGCCAAGCCGACCTGATCGGCCGCATGCTCGACAACGCCGAACCGAAGCCCGAGGGTGTGACCGTCCTGGACCTGAACGCGGCGCTGGGTACGTATGAGCAGTCGCCCACGGCTGAGTCCTGGTCGGCTGTCCGCGACCAGGTGGTGAGCCTTCGAGAGAAGCTGGAGCAGCCTGCCCCGGAGCCTGAGCGCGAGCCTGAGCCTGTTCAGGTGACGGAGGGTCGGCCCGGCCGGTCCAGGAAATCGAAGCGCTCGAAAACGGAAGCCGAGCAACCCGAAGCCGTCGAGGTCTAGCGGCCTCCTGGACGAAGCCGAAGCTCTGGCGCTGTTGGATGCAGCGCCATGGCAACGGGCGGTTGGCGAGCAGTACCAGTCGCGGATGATGCAGCACGAGTACACGTTGCGCCGACGATGGATTGACCGTCAGGCGTTCGATGCGGTGCTGGAGTACATCAGGTCGCGCGGCGAGCTGCGCTGGTTCGGTACAGCCCAGTACATGGAGTTGCACGTCGCGGGTTGGGCGTATTTCTACTGGAACGTGCCGCCAGAGCGAGCCTCACCTGGCTGGGACCAGCTGATCAATCGCAAGCCTGCCAGCCTCGCCGGCTACCGGCCCAGGAACAGCGGGCCTCCCAAGGCGGTGCAGTTGAAGCTAGACCTGTAGACTCTCGATCGGACACAGACGGCAAACTTCCCGTAGCTCGCCGGCGGGTTCCAGGTCAGCAGACGCCGTAACCGTTGGTGCGGGCGGCGGTGCGGCTCGAGTGTTGGCCTGAAACTGATCGACGCGGCTGTGAGCCTACAATCCTTATCAGATGCCGCTGCGGCCCTTTTACAGGATCGATCCGTCTGACTGGTTGTTTGCTGACAATGCCGATGTTCGCTTTGCGCAGGGACGGGCGCTGACGAGCCCTCAGCTCGGCGAATACGAGATCGAGGAGTATGTCCGGCAATGGGTTCTCAAGGAGCTGCTTGAGACGTACCACTACCCGTCTGAGTGGCTCGGCGAGCGGATCGTCATCGAAGAAAGCGTCCAGATGGCGACGATGGTCAAGCAGGCAGACATCAGCATCAAGAACGAACGCGGGCGCACGTTCCTCTATGTCGAGACAAAAAGCGCCTCGGTTACGGGGCCCGCATTCGCGAAGGCTGAACGGCAACTAGAAGGCTACCTCGCCAGCACCCACACGGCGACAGTTGGACTGGTCACTAACGGCGTCGATACCCACTACGTGCTGAAGAAGATTGACCCCAACGACTTCGACCTGATACCCGACATTCCTGAGTACAACGCGGCTGGTCTACGGCAGCGGACCCGCCTTGTGCGCGAGCTGTCGCCGGAGATGCTGCAGTCTGGTCGTAAGACTGGGTTGACGCCGCTCACCGAGCGCTACGAGTCGATCCTCTTCAGATGCCACAGCATCATGCGGGACATCGATGGGCTTCATCCAGACGAGGCGCTCGACGAGCTGTGCAAACTCATATATACGAAGATTTTCGATGAGCGTCGTTCCATCGAATTAGGCACCGGTGTGGTCTTCAGATTTCAAGTCTACGGCGGTGGGAATACAGAGGAGATTGCTTCCAACATCCGAGATTTGTACGACGAAGCCCGAGAACATGATCTAACGCTTTATTCGCAGAGGATCCCCAATTACGAGCGATCACGTGGCGTCTTCAGATCACAGATCAGGCTTTCGAGCAATTGTCTCGTGCGTGTTGTGGAAGCATTGCAAGAGTATTCGCTCGTAGACACCGCAGGAGACTTGAAAGGCAGAGCGTTCCAGCAGGTACTTGGGCCCGCGATTCGGGCGGGTATGGGGCAATATTTTACTCCTGATGCAGTCGTGCGCCTGGCCGTCGGAATTATTGCGCCGCGACCGTCGGATCTAATTCTCGATCCATTCTGCGGCAGTGGGCATTTTCTTACCTCAAGCCTGGACTACGTTCTGGCGCAATCACGTCGCCTTCAGTTAGACGAACGATCTCTCTATGAGTTTCGGTTCTTCCACCTGCACGGCATCGAGAAATCAGATCGCATGGTGCGAGTTGCTATGACTGACATGCTTTTACACGATGATGGTCACAGCAACATCCGGAACACGGATGCGTTCTTAAGCTTCGATAATTACCCTGATATCAAGGCTCTTGCGGGCGAACAAAACACAAGTCCTGCCGTGTTCGATGTGATCTTGACCAACCCGCCGTTTGGCTCGATTATGGGGGGCGAAATCGGGAACATCTTAGGGCGATTTCAACTCGGATCGGGACGAAGTTCGCTCCCGCTGGAGATCATCGCGGTTGAACGTGCGCTCCAGTTCCTGCGACCAGGAGGGCGTTTGGGCATCGTGCTGCAGGACGGTGTCCTAACAGATGACCGACATGCCTATGTGCGCGATTGGTACCACAGCCAGGCGCGTTTGGTTGCTGTTGTGAGTCTTCCGGGTCACACCTTCACTCCGTATGGGTCCAATCCGAAGACGAGCCTGGCCTTCTTTCGGAAGTACGAGCAGGGGGAGCAAGCGCGGGCCGAGGACCACGAAGTCTTCTATGCGCGCGTGGACCGCATAGGCTATGACGCTACGGGGCGCCCTGAGTCAGGGGACGAGATTGATGAAGTTATCGCCGCGTTCCACGCTGCTGATCGATGGTGACTGATGCAAGTATTTGTTGTTAGCTTGCAGAAGGTAATCGACAGCGGTCGAGACGACTTTGACTTTCACAATCCCGCTGTTGAGAGCGCTCGCGGCTTCTTCCGGCATGATGCCGACATCGCCACTCTCGGAGATGTTTGCGAGGGCATCAGGAACGGCCGCACTCCAGCTAAGAGCGCGTACGTCACCGAGGGCATCCGGATCTTGAAAGTGAAAAACCTTTCGGGTGTTGGCATTCGGTGGGACGAGACTGCGTTCGTCTCTCGGAGCTTCTACGCTCATACGCAGAAGGGCCACGTCCAGGATGGCGACATTCTGATGCTCTGTTCAGCCCACAACAAGGTCTATATCGGACGTTGTGACGTTGTGACTGGGTTGGAGGCTGAGGTGCCCTCGGGGGAGTGCTGTGCAGTCGGTGAGGTGATCATCATCCGCGCCCGCCGGGAACTGATCTTGCCTGAGTATCTAGTCACGTATTTGCGCCTGCCAATGGTTCAGGCGGACATCTCCAAAATGGTTAAGGGTCAGTCGGCTCATCTTTACCCCAAGGACCTGCAACAACTTCAGATTGTCGTCCCGGCTCTTCATGTTCAGTATGAAATCGCCCAGGTGGCGATGGCCGCAGAGGTGGACTATCGGGGCCGGATTGCTGAGGCAAACCGCCTGTTGTCTGAGGCGAGAGGACAAGTTGACTCGATGATCCGAAAGGCGGCAGAAAGTGCGCCCGCCTTTGCTCGGAGCGCTTCACGCGACGGCGCGGGCAGCATGCCGCTCTTCGACGGGCTGGTCGATGACCCCGCGGACCTGGTCGAGATGGCAGAAACGGATTGAAGGATCATCCCTATGCTGCGCGCGCATGTGGCGACGCTTCCGCTGCTCATGCGGCTACCAGGCGCGTGCCCTCGATGCGCAGGCCAGAGCGCTGCAGCCACGATGGCGGGTGCTCGCGATGCTCTCTGCACAGGTAGGTTGTCTCGGCATTCCGGGGACTGCGCGTCGTCGCGCCCTCGCAACCGGCCACAAGGCATCGAACCTTGGTCGCTGGTCGGTGACGTCGGGATTCGTTGCGGCACTTGCGACAGCGGCGCGCGCCTGTCGAAGGGTCGATCAGGATGTTGTCCTCGCGCATGGCATGCACGCCTGCTCGGCAAAGAGATCGACTGATTGGCATGTTCGTGCTGTTGTGCTGGCCTGGCTTCAGGAAGCGCTGGCTGCGCTTGGTGGCATACCACCGCCGCTGGTAAGCGTTGTAACAGGCTCGGCAGCGAGACCGGCCGTCCGACTTCCTGGCTAGGAGGTTGCTTCCTGCGAGTTCGTGCAGGCCGCGCTTGCACAGCGTGACCATCAGGCGGCGACCAGCCGCACTCCTTCGACTCTGAGTCCCAGATGGGTCCACCAGGGCGGCGGGTCCGCGCGATGCCTGGGACATACGTAGGTGTCGGCGTTCTCGGGTATGCGCCGTGTCTTTGCATCACAGCCCGCTATAGGACAGGGCACGTACACGTAGCGCTTTGCGGCGATCCGCCGGCGCTGATTGTCCAGGAAGCACGCCTTGCACTGTCGGTCGAGCGTGCTTGCGTGCACGATCACGTTCGTGCTGGTCAGCAGGTGCAGCCCCTTCCTGCAACGCCGCGCGGTCATGCCCTTGCGTGCGGATACCCCGTGTCGCGCAGCCGGCGGAGCACCTGCACGTCGTAGGAGTCCGGTTGGCGGCGCCTGGCACCAATTGCATCGGGCTTTAGCTGCTCCGCTTGCTTCTGGCGTGCGGCTGGCTCCTGGTCGTCATCGCCGTCGTCGCCCTGGTCCTGGTCCTCGCTGTCGTCCACGTGGACTGCTCGCAAGATTCGCGTCAGGGCGTCGGCGTCGTCGTTGTTGCCGGCTTTTCGCAGCGCACCCCGTGCTTTTCGGATCGCGACGACGTGTGCTGGGTCTTTCACCAGCAGGCTCGCGTGCTTCTGCTCGGTGTCCCCTGACGGGACAGTCCCCTGATCGCGCCACTCGACCCGGCCGTCAGGACCGACCACGCGGGTCTTGCGCTCCACCTCGCCCCGTTCGTTGTACGCCCAGTTGTCGGACTCATCCACCGGCGGCAGACCCAGCCGCGCCCTGGTGATCGGATTACTTGGGAACGTCACGCCAATACCCCCAGTCGAATCGCATCGGGATTCACGACTGCACCGCCCAAGCGGGCCTTGATCACGATCCCGACCTCGCCTGTGTCTATAAACCGTTCGTTCAAAACGGTGAGTGTCACGTCCTGGCGCTGGGCGACGACGTAGGCAGCCCGGAAGTCGCCGTACGCTGCTGCGATGCCGGCCGTGCCGTTCGGGCCCAGCTCGTCGGACTCGTAGAGCGGGGCGTTGTCGAACGACCCGCGACCGACCTGGAACAGGGGCCTGCCGTCCGCGTCCAGCAACTCCTCCGCTGCTGCCGCTGCGCTGCTGCTCATGACCCAGGACGCATTGCCCGCGTACGCCGCTGGCAGGCTGTGCTTGAGTGCTCGGACTGGCACCGGATCGTCGATCGTGCCTGCGCCCAGTGTGGTGGACGCGATGCCGTCTCGCACCGAGAACCCCCACCAGTGCAGGCCGGTGCCGGGCCCGCGGATGAACTCGTAGTTCAGTAGCACCGCCAACCGGGCAGCGGCTGCCTGCGCGATCTGGTCCATCGTCAGCGCCATGTCAGCGGCCCAGCTGTCGGGTGCGCGGACCATGATGATGAAATCTCTTACGCTGATCCCTGCGATGCCGAAACGGAGGTCGCTCTCGGCCCAGGGATGCGTTTCGCCGGTGGCGGCCCAGTCCAGGCCAGACTCCAACCATGGCAGGAGCAGCCTGTCGGAGTTCGTCGGCTGGACGTCCGCCAGCTGCATGGGCAACGACAGCGCGGCCAATGCCGAGAACAAGGCTGCGGTGAAGTCAGGCACGGCGAGCACGCCCCCGCGTTCGTCCACGCCCTCCACGAGCGCCTTGCGTTCGTCCGCGTCCAGCATCTGGAATGCGACGTCAGGGCCGACTTTGATCGCGAGCGGTAGCCACTTACCGAACGTGTTGCCGTAGAACGCCGTCGACACGTAGCGTTGTTTCCTGGTCCAGGCCGCTAGCTTCGCTTCCTCGGGAAGCGGCCCGGTGTAGGTCTGCTCGAGCGCAAACGGATGGCCAGAAGGGGTCATGATCACTCGCTGCGATCCGACTGTTGTCCGTTCCCAGAGCAACAAGCTGGCCGGCGAATCGATCCGCGCTTTGCGTGGCCGTGGCCTGGTGAGTTCAACGACCATGTTCAGTTTCCTCTCAGCCGGCGCAGCCAGCCGCGGCTTTGTGTGCGATCGCCCAAATCCGCCACCGCCAGGTCCCGCTGGACGATCCAACCGGCGGCCTCCTGCAATGCTCGTAGCTCACGCATCGGTCCAGACGGCTCCCATCGGCAAACGTCCAGCAGGACGTGCGCGGCGGGATCGCCAACCGACCTGATACAGCCGACGATCCCGCGCTTTTCGAGTCCCAGCCGTCGCATGATGCCTGCGATCGCTACGGCCAGCGGCCAGCTCGCATCTTGCAATGGTTGCGGACATGCTACGTCCACGGATGCCAGGGTCCAGTACAGGCGGTGTTGCACCAGCGTGCCGATGTCGATCTTATCGACCAGGAGCTGGACCCTGGGCAGCTCGTCGGCGACGGCGTCCCTGAGCCACTGGCGCGCCTGGAGCCATTCAGCCTCTGACAACCCGCGTTCGTCCGCCCGACTATCCGCTGCTCGGATGCGATGTTCAGCGAATCGCATGACGCCTTGCGGCTCCAGCCGTGCTTTCAGCAGCGCGGTCCATGCTTCGCTCAGGTCCGCCAGTCGTTCGCGTGCCGCGTCCCTGAGCAGTGCTTGTTGCTCGACGGTGACTTTCCGATCGCGTTCGGAGAGCAGACGCTCATGCTCGATGTAGTCCGCTCGCCGGCTCAAGTCAAACATTGACGCGACCTCCTGGAAGCGTACTGGACCTTCACGTGGTCGATCACTGACGGGTCCAATGAATCGGCACGTTGAAAGTCGCTCGATTGCGGTGAATTTCCGAACGCGATCGAACAACTCGTCTGCCGAATACCAGCCGTCTCTGAGGCATTCGTTGAGGTCGTCCAGAGTGGTGAAACCGGGCACCGCTATTTCGCGGCGGTCCAATTCCAGACGCAGGATGGCAGTCGCCCAGCGGTCCCAGTGCAGCCTGCGGTACACCTCGAACAGCTCGCGTGCCTGCCAGTCGCGCAAGTCGGCCAAGCGCTCCTCGAAATCAGCCACCCTCATGGCGCGGTCCTCTTTTTTTAGGGCTGCTCTGAGTGTGTTTTGAATTTACAGAATGCGCAGCGCGCTTCGGTTTTGAGTTTGCAGGATTGTTCGGCGCGTCGGACAACGGACACTGCATAACCGCGTCGCAAAAGTCCAGTTCGAGCTGCAAACGCCTCATTTCACGTTCGTAAACGGTTTCGAGGCCCAAAACGACGATCACCATGGCGGTTCTCCCGGTCTGGACTGGCTGTTGGCACGGTGCATCACGTCGTCTCCCGCGTCACCATCTCCCGACGCGGTCAGACCCATTAGGACAGTCACCCCCGTGCGCGTTGTTGTGCGCGATTCAAACGGGCACGGGGTTGTTGGACCAGTTGGAGTGGATGTACCGGGTTCTGATACGTCCGTCTCTCCATGTCCTAACTCAGTCGGAAGGTTTTGATTCTCACACACGGTTTGCTGGCAGGCTGAGCACGTGAGTAGGCCCACGTGTCGGCCCTGGCGGCAAGGGCTGATGTAGCGGTCCAGCACACTCTTGCACCCAGCTCCTGACCGTCTACCGCCGCGTCTTCGGCGTGGAACGTCCAGCCAGGTCACGGCCTGGACGAACGCCTGAACGCTGCCGCCGGTGAGCGTAATCAGGTACCCGCGTGCGAAGAGCGCCCCGGGCTGTTGGTTGGGCTGCTTTTCGATCAGACCCCGTTCGGCCATGCGCTTTAGACTCGACCCCACCTGGGCGACGGTGAGGCCCGTCTGGTCGCGGAGGGTGGCTCGGTAGACGACCAGTGGCTTCGTTTCACCGCGTGACTCGTGCGAACGGAAGAGTCGGACCAGTCCGTGCGCGAGCTGCTTGTCCGTCGCCGACAGGTACAGGTCGTCGGTGGCGTCGATCCGCGCTAGGAGTCTGAGAAGGTCGGCATTGGCAGTCTCGACGTCCGGCGGCTCTGACTCGAACTCGACAACGCTGTGTGCTAGTTCCGCGTAGCGTACGTCGGCGTCGTCACGGTCGGTGTACTTGCTCCAGCCGAGTGCTTGGTCACGCTCGCGCAGGGCCAGGATGATCGTGCCCACGCTGGCGTTGGCGCGGGCGAGGTCGCCGGCGATCGCTTTCAGTCTGCCCGACCGGTCAGTGACGGTAAACCCGTCGTCTTCGCCATGCCAGCGTCGCAGCGCGGCCCCTACCAGGCGCACTGGCGGCTCGCACCCGACGGGCGGATCACCTGCCCAGATGGTTGATCCACGGTCCGTTCCGATCCGATCCCTGGTGTGTTCGTGGGCTTGCAACTGGTCGACGGCCCACCTGGGGACAGTCGGTAGCTCGCCAACCTCGTCGGGCGTCACCAACCAGTGGTAGGCACCGACCCCGTTCCGGCTGGGCGGCAGCAGCGCATAGCCGGCGGCCATGAGGTCGAAGTCGCCGCTGTGACAGATACGCGTGGTGGGGCACGCTCCGGGGCGCTGGTACAGGTGATGCTGATGGCCAGCACCGCTGCCCGACTCGAAGGTGACCGTGCGTGGCAGTCCCAGCGAGCGGAAGCGCTCCAGGGCCGCGGGCGAGTCGGGTGCGATGTCGACCAGGCCGGCCGGTTCGAGCGACACGGCTACGTTCGCATCCGGCCACTGCCGCCACCAGCGCCGAATCTGGTCTACATCACAGGTCGCGTCGTTGCACCCGTTGGGCGTCAGCGGATGCTTGCCGGCGTGCTTGCACCCGCCGCTCTGGTTGCACGTGCAGATGCCGCCTGGCCGTGTCGGCCAGCACGGGAACACCGGCCAGCCGCGAGCAGCGCAGGCGAGGGCCTCGTGGAGTTGGCTTGTCGATGTGTTGTGGGTATGTGCAGTCGTGTCATAATCGGGACGCGCGGCGTCTGCGGTCGCTGGCATTGGGAACTGACTCCGGCCGCAGACGCTCGTCGGCGTTCGGCGCGGCCTGGCTCTGGCGCTCGTCGGCGCTCTGGACGGATGGACGGTTCGCGTTGCGTGCTACCACGGTGAGCCTGGCTCCCGGCCATCGTCCACCTGGCAGTGGACAGGCTTGGCCTGGCGCTCGAACCCCTGAATGACGTCCAGGTCGACGCGCACGACACGGCCGGGCAGATTCACGGCGGGCAGGTCGCCGCGATAGATCATCTGGTAGACCAGGCTTCTGGACACACCCCACCGGGAGGCAATCTCCTCCGGTTTGAGCAGTCGTCTCCGCACTGCCTCGATAAGGCTGGCATTCACAGGTTCGATTGTCGCGCTCACTAGAACCAGTTGCTAGTCCCCAGTTCGTGTTCAGCCGGCAGTCAGATCATGTGCAATGTGCGCGCGTATGTTATCTGTTAGTGCCTATTGCAAGGAGTTTCAGAGGGTAGTAGCCTGTGCAGCCAGCACACGTCAGGAGCGGTTTGCCCACCATCACGCGCCCGTAGTCTGTGACATTCAGGGCTATTGTTCTAACCGGGCTTAGTCGCCTGGTTGCAGGGACATGTGGTGGTGAACAGTGCGTCCGATGCAGACCTGGACGACTTGGCCAGGCGGATCAACCAAGAGCACGGCGAGGTCGTTCGCAGCGAGAATGCGGCGGTCGAAGCAGCAAACCACGCTGGCGGTCTTCTGCGAACAGCAAAGGAACAGCTGCCCCATGGCAGCTGGAGAGCGTGGGTCGCGGCCAATCTCCACTTTGACCTACGCACCGCGGAGCGATACATGGCCATTTCCAGGAACTGGCCGCAAGTGGAACGAGCGCTACAAACGACCGAGCGGTCGTTTATCACGATCCAGGACGCTGCTCGCATGCGACCCGGCACACAGGTCGTTAGCGTGTCGCCGGCGTACGGCACCGTGCATCAGATCAGGATTGTGAGTTCGGCAAGACAGGCCAGGGCCGAGCACCGCAGAGCTGCCAGCGCGGACACTCAGCACACGATCGCGGACGACTATCCCAACGTAACAAGGAGGGTCGCCAATCTACAGGCCGACCTTGCGCTTGCATACGCCGTCTTGGTCGAGATGGGTGCTACTCAACGTGAAGCATCGATGTGGCTATTGATGGTTCGCGATCAGGCTCGCGCAGCTGGCGAGCAGCTCAACGGGGATTGCGAGTTCGATCTGACGTGGCCCATTGTCCAAGTACTGTCCCGCGCGGCTACTCGTCTCGGACTCGACGGACATCTCTCGCCAGATTTCATGGACCCAACCCCAGTCGTGTGAGCGCCGTTCGGTTTCTCAAGGTCTGACGGCGATCGAATGCGTGGAGTTCGCTCGCACAACTGGGAGGTGATTCTGGACCGCGCCCGCGACCTGCACGCAGCGTTCCGGGCGCGGTTCTATCGCCCGCCCACCTTGCGCCGACTGCACTATGAGCTGAGTTCCGACGCGTCCGCTGTCGACGCTGGCTATCGCAACGAGCTCTATGACTACAAGGCGCTCAGCACCTCCACCGCTGAAGGTCGTCGCAACGGGTCATTCCCGGACCTGGCTGAAAGCGCCCGCTATCTGAGTCGCGACCGCGCGTTCGCCAGCGCACAGGAGATTCGTGCCTATGTGCGCGGCCTGGTGCGCACCGACCGCATGGCCGGCCAAACGCAGTCCATATGCGTGGTCGTGGAAAAGGCTGGCAGCCGCGATTTTCTCCATGACTGGTTCGGCCAGTATGGGGTGTTCATGACGGCCCTGGGCGGGTACCCGTCGCAGACGTTGATCGACACGATCCGCGCGGCGCAGCAGCGGGACGGTCGTCGCATGCTCGTGCTCTACGCGGGCGATCACGACTGCTCAGGTGAGGACATTGACCGCGATTTTCAGAGTCGCCTGGGGGTCGAGGGGTCGATCCAGGTGCGCAGAGTCGCGCTGCTCCCCGAGCACATCGAGCATTACCGGCTTCAACGCTCGCCATTCGACAAGGACGATACCCGCGCTCGCCGCTTTATCCAGCGCCACGGTGGGCTATGGCAGACCGAGCTGGACGCGCTCGACCCGGACGAGCTGCGCCAGCTGTTCGAGGCCGAGTTCTTCCAGGTTTGGGACATGTCCGTTTACCACCAGCGCCTGGCGGTCGAAGCCGACCTGTTGCGCGACGTGCTCGGCCAGGGCGAGCCGACGCAGACGACTGAGCGCGAGACGATTGATCTCACTGACGAGACCTCGCTCGACGAGGTGCCGTTTTTGGACCTCTACATGCACGGGCTGAGAGTTCAGGAGGCAATCTCGCGCCGGGTCCAGCCGCCGCTTGAGCAACTGTCTGATGATGACCCCTGGTGAAAGCTTGGGTGAAAGCTATCTCGGTGCCGCGAACATGAGGCTGACCAGCACGCGCCGCAGTTCGGAGACTGCGCGACCTGCAGCTTGGGCACAGTCGTCCAACTCGCCCGCGCTTTGCTGCAGGAGAGGCCCAGGCATGCCCTCCTCGCCCTCTTTGATCAGTCGCCAGGCCACCCGGAGCTGCTGCGATTCGGCGTCGGCATACCCGGCGAATGCCTTGCTCACCCCCGGATCGTCTAATCCGTGCGTGGCGGTAAAGGCCAGGATTTCCTTCGTCGCCTCAAGATCGCGGATGAGAGTTCGAGCCTCAGGTAGTTTTTTGACATCTTCGCTCAAGACGATATCGACCAGGGCCTTGTACTTGAGTTGACGCTCGGTGAAACCGTCGAGCAACTTGCGCGCGGCCGAGCTGAGCCACTCTCGCTCGGCATCATCCCTGGCCATGATCCGCTGACCCTGAAGGCTTCGCTCTGCGATCTTGCGTGCGCCGCGTTGGTTGAACCACGCTCCGACGGCAGCGCCGCCAACGCCTGCAACGGCCGTGATTAAGGCGACCAGCACCTTGGACTGTTCAGGGTCCACAGTAGGGTTAGTGACGCGTGTTGAAGTAGTCGACCAGTGCCTTGGGCCGGTAGCCGACGACAACGAACTCGACCTTCAGATTGGGTGGCTCGTGTGAGCCATCCAGGATCGTGCCGGCGCGAGCGCGTTGAATCCATCGCCAATACCGCGAGTCGGGGTTCGTCTCGCTTGGGAGCCTCCCGCTGAGCTCCTCTGCCGGCGACTGGATCACGGGGAAGCGCACGAAGGTGTAGCCCTCGACCGCCTCAACGGTGAAGTACCACACGTCTGGTCGGTCCTGCACCAGATGTATAACGTTGATCTTGTCGCTGCCGTAGATTCGGCTTCCCCTTGCGTCGAACAGCGCCGAGACGACGTCGGTGTTCCTGACGCCGCGGACATACGACAGGAAATCCCAGGCACCCTGCGCAGCCGTGACCCCGCCGCCGACCGCGCCCATCGCTGAAACAGGGTCGATCATGAGGTAATTGTCTACGACGAGCGCCGGATCGTAATGCGCGCCTGTGCGTTATGCGCCAGCCGATGGAGGACGGCACGGTGAGCATCGCCCGCGCCCGAGGCGTGATCAATTTTCCGGCCAAGTTCATGCTGGTGGCTGCCCGCAATCCGTGTCCATGCGGGTACTACGGCGACGGTTCGCGACCGTGCCACTGTCACGCATCGCTGGTGACCCGCTACCAGAAGCGGCTCAGCGGCCCGGTCATCGACCGCATCGACCTGCACCTGCTGGTGCCGCGGGTTGAGCTCGACAAGCTGGAAGGGCGGGTGGTGGGCGAAACCACCGCCGCTATTCGCGCCCGGGTTTTCGCCGCCCGCCGCAAACAGTGGGGCCGCGTGCCGCCAGGCTCGACGGCCACCTGCAATGCCGAGATGAACCTGTCGAGTCTGCGCGTCTGGTGCGAGCTCGACACACCTGGCGCCAACATGCTGCGCGGCGCCGTCGAGCGACTGGGTCTGAGCGCGCGGGCCTACCACCGCGTTTTGCGCGTAGCTCGGACCGTGGCCGACCTGGCCGGGGCCGACCAGATCACCACTGAGCACCTGGCCGAGGCTATCCAGTTCCAGCCGAGAGGAGGCATCGACGTGTAGCGAGGAGCACACCGAAATTTCGGGCATTTGCTTGGCCAGCTCGTTCTTGTATTTCGTTGCGCCATCCGTCAAGGCCTCGCAACAGCGCAGGCACGGGCTCGGGTCGACAGCGATGTTCGCGGCGCTGCACCTGCCCTCGTTCGCGGCCTTCGGCTGGACCGATCCCGGATCTGCCGGTTGCCCTTCAGGAAGTCGCACCGATGGGCCTGGTCTTGGACTTTGTTACGTGCTCGCCGGCAACCTCGCGTGGGCGATGGTCGTGCCCACCCGTTCATCGCGCCAGCCATCACGGTCGGGCTCCTCTGGGGCGCCATGCCGTGGCTCGACGCGCGCATGGGGCCAGTGCCGAGCAGTCGCCGGGCGAAATGGGCCTCGGCGCACTGCTGGCGTGGCTGGCCGTCTTCGATGCGGCGCTGCAGGCTGGGCGCGGGCGAGTCTCGCCCGACCGGTTATTGGTTCTTCTGAAGATGATGGACAGCCAGTCGGCTGCCCCTGACGGACAGACTCCATCGTCGGAGCCAGACCGGACAGCGGGACCAGCACGGGTCAGCTGAGCAGGGGTGGCCGCTGCTGCAGCAGTTGCGGGCGGCCCCCATCCGCGTCCAGTGCTTCGGGGCCCGCGACATCTGGTACGGAGATCGCGTGCTGCCGATCACGACCCCCCAGTTGCTCTTAGTGCTGGCCGTTCACCCCGTCTCAGGCGTGCCGAAGGAAGCGCTCATCGACATGCTGTGGGACTGTGAGCCGCCGGATCCAGAATAAGCCGCTGCGCAAGGAGCGCTTCAAGCTGCGCACCTTAGCTGCGCGAGCTGGTGCCCGACCTGTCCGCGGATCCCATCCCCAGCAACGGAAACCACAGCGACGCACACGAGTTCACCGAATTGCTGAAATGCGCGGAGAAGCTTGATGGACCCGAAGCCATCGAGCCATACGAGGCCGCCCAGGGCCTGTACCGAGGCGATCTGCTCGATACCAGCGACATGCTCGGCTACCGGTGGATGTACGACGAGGACCCGCAGGTGGCGCTCACGCTGCGCAGCGCGTTCCGGCGTCAGCACAGGGATGCCAGGCTGCGATTGGCAGAGCTGCTGGTCAACGGGCCGGAGACACGAGCGACTGTGGATCGCACTGTTCCGGATCCATGAGCGAACCCGCAGCTTGCCGGGGCTGGAGAGTGCGGCGTGAACGCGCGTCCGGCAGCACTCCGCGGTCGGAAGAGAAAGCTCGACCGCTTGGACGCCATCTCCGGGGTCGGTCAGCGCACCATCGAAATTTTTCTGGCTGAGATTGGCATTTATCTGTCTCGCTTCCCAACCGCGGGCCACCTGGCGTCCTCGGCCGGGCTCTGTCCCGGTAACATGAAAGCGCGGGCAAACCGAAGACTGGCGGGAACACGTAAGGGCGACGTCTGGCTCCGCGTGGGCAACTGACCGAAGCTGAGCAGGCTGCCAGCCCTACCAAAGAACAGGTACCTGGCAAGCCACTACACCTGGCTCCCAGCCGCGGGAAGAAGACGGCCATCGTAGCCGTCGCTCATAGCATCCTGCGCATCGTCATGGCGACGGACCCCGAGGGCTCTGTTACGTTGGACCCCACACCGATCGCAACTTCCGACGGATTGCAAGCCAACGCGCGGTGTGGTCGCGCGACGGGTGGTGACAGTGATGATGCTCGGCTATCTATGCTCCCGTGCACCCCTCTTATTCAGCGGGATTTGCAATCTGGGACGAGGGTCGCGGGAACGCGGTTGGCTGGATAGTCAGGACCGGACATGGTCCGTTCGAGAGTGACGATCGCACCGTGTGGCGAACGGCGCGACCGTCGTATCGTTCCGTGTGGATCGCAGCGGCTCCCAGGCTACGCGCCTGGCGCGCCGCTCGTCGAGTTCCGCCTGCTAACCGGAGTGGAGCCTGGCCGGAGATCCACACGCCGGGCTGCGTCTTTTCGCGGCCATGCGGTCCGTCTGGTTTCACGTGCGATTTCGCGCAAGGGCGCCAGTGGGCAACCTCTTCCTGCACTGCTGCCCCAAACAATCGCAAGTCCGCGATACAGGTGAGCGGGCGCTCAATTCATGCCGGTTAGTTGTTGTCAGCCCATTGCTTCCGCTGGGGTCGGGACCAGGTGGCGTGCCACGCTCGCCTGCTCCCGCCAGCGGCGAACATTGACACCGAGCGCTAGAAGCGACAGGCTCAGTGATGCCTCACCGATCAGCGACGGCAATTGGATATACGGCACCAGCTGGGCTGCGAACGCGGGTGCAAGGAAGCTCGCGAAGCTGTAGATCAGGTAGGCCACTGCACCGATCGCGAGCAGCACCCCGATGACGCGGGGTACGAAGGTCGACTTGAAGACGAGATAGCCCGCCGCGAGCAAGTAGAACGCGTAGACCACCTGCTGGATGTCGTAGCCCATGGACACCAGGCCCAATGGTGCGTACGCGAGATCCTGAAGTCGATCGGTTGCCACGGCCTGCGCCCTTTCAAGGAGGAGAAGCGGCGTAAACTGATTGAGCAGGTTGGCGCTCTCAACCGCGGTTCCCACGAGGGAGTAGAACACCATCATCAACGCGATCCTTCGGTCGACAACCTTGAACAGGTCGTACAGAATGACCACCAGGGCGACGTTGCACACAATCGGAATCATGTGCGCGGCAAGCCCCAGTCGATAGAGCAGCTCGTTGGCCTGGATGTTCTGCAACGACGCCGCGACGTCGCCTGACACCACCAGGGCGGCAGGCACGACGCCGATGGCGAAGGCGCCCGCGAGGATATTGAGCAGATACAGCCCGCCTGCCATCCTGGCGAGTTGACGGGGCGAGGTTCCAGTTACTGGTTCCATCATCGATCTCCTTGTGCGTGTGGTGCTGGCGGGCTAACCGGCGTGGACGTAAAGCTGACGACCTCGTGGCCGCGCAGCGCCTCGAGAAACGGCTGAAAGCTGCCAGACACGAGGCAGTGCAGGAGTGAACCAGCGACTTCGACTCCGCTGACTCCCGATGCACGCCTGACGTGCTGGCTGGGGGGCGAGCCGACGAAGCTGACTTCGACTCGCCGCTCGGGGACCTGTTCGATCATGTCGCCAGCATGGGCCTCAGCAGGGCGCCCGCGTATCGGTGGAATTGCCGGTCAGGTACCTATTCAATCTGCCGGTCGAAGTACAGTCGTTGGCACCATGGCCAGGGCCCAACGCCGCGCGGGCAATCTTCCCGCGGAAGCGACCAGCTTCATCGGTCGGCGCCAGGAGCGCGCAGAGCTGCGGACGAAACTTGGCGCGGCGCGTCTGGTCAGCCTCGTCGGGCCAGGCGGCGTCGGCAAGACGCGGCTCGCGGTCCGCACGGCAACCGACCTGGCCCGCGGCTTCGCAGACGGCGCGTGGCTGGTCGAGCTGGCCGATATCCGGGACCCCGCCATGGTGAACAACGCCGTGATGGGGGCGCTGGACCTGCGGAACCACACGGCGACCGAGCCGCGCGGGCTGGTGCTCGCCCACCTTCGAGACAAGTCGCTGCTGCTGGTCGTCGACAATTGCGAGCATCTGCTGGAAGCGGCCGCCTTGCTCACCTCCGACGTCCTCCGAGCAGCGCCTGGCGTGCGCGTTATCGCCACGAGCCGCGAGCCGTTGTCGGTGGCAGGCGAGCACGTTGTGCCAGTCCCGCCGCTCGAGCTCCCCCCGCTGGACCACGGCGAGTCTCTCGCTCACGTGCGCCAGAACGAGGCAGTTGCCCTGTTTACCGAGCGGGCAGCGGCAGCGACTGGCACGTTCGAGCTGACGGAATCGAATCAGGCCGCGGTGGTGGATCTGTGTCGCCGCCTCGACGGTCTCCCGTTAGCCATCGAGCTGGCTGCTGTCAGGACGCGGGTCCTCTCGGTTGAGCAAATCCGAGATCGATTGACCGACCGGTTTGCGCTGTTGACCGGAGGAAGTCGCGGCGCGCTGCCGCGTCATCAAACCCTTCGAACCACGATCGACTGGAGCCACGACCTGCTGGATTTCGGTGAGCGAACGCTGCTGCGGCGGTTGTGTGTGTTCGCCGGACGGTTCAGTCTGGAAGCGATCGAGTCTGTCTGTTGTTCGGACGAGGTCTCTGCCTCGGGCGCGCTGGACATCCTGTCATCGCTGCTGGACAAGTCGATGGTCAGCAAGGAGGACGTCGCGAGCGGCGCGCGCTATCGGTTGCACGAGACCATGCGTGAATACGCCCGCCTCCGCCTGCGGCAGGCGGGTGAAGAGGAAGACTTCGAACTCCGCTGCACGGAGTACTACGTTGCGCGATGTCGCCAGGCCGCGGTGGACGCTCGCTATCGCATCCCGGCGTGGCTCGAATGGCTGGACCTCGAGATCGACAACGTCCGTGCCGTCCTCCAGCGCTGCCTGACCAGTGGTGACGTCCAACGCGGCATCGCGCTGACGAGTTCGTTGATGTACTACTGGATTACACGAGCGACCACTGAAGGCGTGCAGTGGCTGGACGCATTTCTTGCGTTAGCCGACCGCACTTCGGAGGCAAATGGAGGAGCGTATTTCGTCCGCGGTTTTCTTGGCGTTCTACAGAGCGATCCGGACGCCGCCCGGCCCGTCTTGGAACGCGCCGTAGCGCTCGCGCGCACCACGGGTCCGGCAGCGCTTCTCTCCCGGTGCCTTGCGATGGCGTCCATTGCCGCGATGATGGGCGGCGACCGTCATTGGTCGAGGCGCCTGCTCGATCAGGCAGAGGTCGCGACCATGGGCCTCGAGAATGATGTATCGGCGATGCTGATGCTGCTCCAGGCTCGGTCCCTCAACGGCCTGTTCGAAGGTGATCTTGACGCGGTCAGGTCCGCATCCTCGGAGGGCGTGCGTCTGAGTCGCCGGATCGGTGACCTGTACAGCCTGGAGATGATGCTGATCAATCAGGGGATGGTGGCTCTCATGCACAGCGATCCCGCGGTCGCAAAGCCGCTATTCACCGAAGCGCTCGCGATCGCGCGCCACATTGACGACCGTGTGGCGCAATACTGGAGTCTCGACGCTTTGGCCTGTCATGCCGCGATTTCGAGGCAAGCGCGACGAGCCGCGCAACTCCTCGGGGCCGCCGAAAACGTGCGAAACGAGGCCGGCGCTAGCATCGTTGCTGTCCTCGCGCCGCTGGTGGCCGACGCGGCGCGGGCTGCTACGGCGGCGCTTGGCGCATCGAAGTTCAAGGACGAGTTCGCGGCCGGACAGCATATGCATCGCGGCGACGCGATTGCACTGGCGCTGGGCGAATCGGCGCATGTGGACGACGTGGACCCAAACACCGCCCAGCCAAGATCACCATTGGGAAAGCGAGAGGCGGAGGTCGCCGGCCTGGTCGCTGAGGGATTGAGCAATAAGGACATCGGTGCGCGTCTCTTCATTTCGGAGCGCACGGTGGACAGTCACGTACGCAGCGTGCTCAACAAGCTTGGCTTCAACTCGCGCGCCCAGATTGCGGTCTGGGTTGCGTCATCCCATCGCTAATTTGAAGGAGCCCTTCAGTCAAACTCGCCCGCGGTGCGTCAGCGCGGCTGCACGTATGTGTAAAGGATGTCGTGGCGAGGTTTGGACGGACCCCTGTTCGAGGCCGCCACGGGCGCGCGATGCAGGAGACCACATTTGCTCCGCAACATCGCGGCGGCGGCAAAGCGCGCGGGGATCGAGGCGAAGGGTGTCGCCGCATCGATTGCGCCACGAGCAGGCCACGCCGCCCACGCGCACGCCGGGCCGACGGATTGTTCGGCAGGCTACCTGGCCCTCTCAACACCTCGACTGTGCATCGCGATAGCAGTCGAGAAATTGGGCGGTCAGACCGTAGCCGCCGCGGGCAGGCCGCACGGACGCCAGGCGGTCGCACAGGTCCTCAGGCGCACGCTGCGCTGGGTACCCTCGGCGTGTGCAGCACCTCACCGATGCCATCGATCGGCTGGCGGCCGAGACGCGCTTCTCAGGTGTCGTGCGCGTCGATCGCGCCGACGAGGTTGTCCTGGCCCGTGCCTACGGCCTGGCGCGTCGTGGTGACGAGGTCCCGGCCGCGCTCGAGTGCCGCTTCGGCATCGCAAGCGGCACCAAAGGTCTGACCGCACTGACCATCGCCAGCCTGCTCGAACATGGCCAGCTGGAGCTGACGACCACCGCCCGCTCGCTGCTCGGACGGGATCTTCCGCTCATTGATTGCCACGTAACGGTAGAGCAGCTTCTGGCCCACCGCTCGGGCATCGGTGACTACCTGGACGAGGAGGCGCACCACGCGATCGACGAGTACGTGCTGTCAGTGCCGGTCCACGAGCTCGCCAGCACCGAGGACTACCTTCGCGTGCTCGAGGGTCATCCTGCAAGCTCGGCGCCTGGGGAGCGGTTCACTTACAACAACAGCGGCTATGTGGTGCTGGCCCTGCTGGCCGAGCGCGCGACAGGTACCTCCTTCTATGACCTGGTGGCGCAGCGCGTGTGTGAGCCCGCTGGGATGCGCGACTCGGCGTTCTTGCGCTCGGATGAGCTGCCGGCCCGCACGGCCATCGGCTACCTGGCCGCGGACGGTTGTCGGAGCAATGTGCTGCACCTGCCGGTGCGCGGCAGCGGTGATGGTGGCTGCTACTGCACCGTGGCCGACGTGCACGCCTTGTGGCACGCCCTCTTCGGTGGCCGGATCGTCTCGCCCGAATGGGCTGCCGAGCTCGTGCGCCCGCGCAGCGAGGTGCCGCGGCGCTCGCTTCGCTATGGGCTGGGCTTCTGGCTGCACGTCGGTCGTCCAGCCGTCATGCTGGAGGGCTCAGACGCGGGCGTCTCATTCCGGTCGGTGCACGATCCCAGCAAGCAGGTGACACACACGGTCTTGTCGAACACGAGCATGGGCGCGTGGCCGATCAGCCACCATCTCAGCGAACTGCTCCGGTGCTGAGTCCGGGCGCCCGGCCCACGGTGAGCCTGCACCAGCTCTGAGTGCAACGCCCTCTCTGCGTTCCCACTGCGTCGTACGCGCACCCGATTGCCGGTCCTGGGCGGCATGGCCGTTCACCAGCGGGGCGCGACTCCGCACCCATGTGCAAACGCGGTTGGAAGTACCTGGGAGTGCTGGAGCTGCCCAGCATCGATCAAGAGCGTTGGGTTCTCATGGTCAAAGAGACGGACGCCCTGCTGGTGAACGGCGATCCCCTGCAGCTGCTGGCCGCGGCCAAGTGCATGCCACCCTTGCGGCTCTTGGAGAAGTGGATGTCGCGCAGCATGATGGTGGGTTTGTAAGCCGAGCGGAGTCCCCGCGCACGATATGGACCGTAAAGGTCGGCAAAGACCGAGGGGCATCGGGCGCCAATAGTCCGCGGGCAACTCGCCTGCAAGTGCCATTAAGGCAAGGGTTGTTGATTGCACGTCTCGCCGCAGTCGCTGCAGGCGCGCATTTGAACCGACCTTAGCCGGTGCTAAAGCTGCGCCGGCCGTGTGTCGATACTCAACCCGCCGTCACCCGGGATATCCCATTGACTACCTCATCCTCCTTGAAAAAGTGAAACTCATGCGTAACCGCCATGCCGTCTTGAAACGCGCTCTGCGCGTAGCCTTGGGCGTCGCCGCTCTTGGCGCCACCATGCTCCCGCTTAGCGCCTCGGCTGCACCCCTCCCGCCAGCTGCGCCAGCCAACACCACGGCGGCAGCGCGCACCTCCTGGATCAACCAGTGGACGACCTGGGCGAAGACATCCGTCGCCGAGAACACGGGCTACTGGCAGCCGATTATGGGATCGAAGTACACGTACAACCCAGGGCTCCAGTTCCTGTCGACGAGCGGCCGATCCACGGCCTGCGGGTGGGCGTATGCCAGCGACGGCGCCGAATACTGCGCGCTGGACCAGACGATCTACGTCAGCACGGACTACCTGGAGCAGCGTGAGCAGGCGTACGGCCGGGGCACTGCCCAGCGCACTGTGGCCCACGAGTTCGGCCATCACGTCCAGCACCTGCAGGGCCTGCCGAATTGGGGCATGTACAGCGAGCTGCAAGCCGATTGCCTGGCAGGCGCGTCGCTGGCGTCAATGAGCACCGCCCAGAAACTGGACTTGCAAGCGTTGGTCCCGAGGCTGCTGAATGCCACGAACAGCGTAGGAGACCGGTCCATATATGACCGCGACCACGGTACGGGCTACGAGCGCGTCAACGCCCTGGCCGACGGCTGGACCGATCTGAGCCGCTGCCACTTGACAGACCCGAGCGGCTACTACTACCCAACCTTCAGCTTCGGAGCCTGATTGCGAGTTCTGGCCAGACGCCAAACAGTCAGAGAAGAAATCACCAATCCACTGAGCTCGCGTGCCCGATCGAGACGCCGGTGGGTACCGGTCGATGTCGCATGCGTGCGGTTGCGTTCAGACCGTTGCTTCCTCTCGGTGCGTGGACATTCCGAGCGTCGCGACGATTTGCTCTCGCCGCGCGCAATGGGCGAGTTGTGCTTCGCCTGGTGGATGCTTCGGGCTTGATCAGCCACACGCGGTCGGCCCGGACGTCGCCACGGCAGCGCTGCTGTTCGCGGCGGGGCTGGATCACGACGGCGGGGGAGCCATCGCCATGTTGGACAGCATTGGTCAGATCTTGCCCTGGGCGGCGCGTACGTTTGGCGACCGAACGGCGGTCGTGTGCGACGGACGGACGTTCACGTTTCGCGAGCTGAATAAGCTTGCTGCCCACCTCGCCGGGCGTCTGCTCGGGTTGGGCCTCCAACCCGGCGACCGCGTGTCGCTGTATGGGGAGAACCGCTGGGAGTGGATCGTCAGTTATCACGCGATCGCGCGGCTAGGATTGTGGTGCCTCCGCGTTGATTGCCTCGGCCGATCGAGGCCAACCGATCCTGCAGAAAAAGCCGTCTCCGCTGCGCGAGATCATCCTGTTCGGTGATGACGCGACGGACGGTGCTCGGTCGTTCAACGAGCTGATTCGCGCATCGATGGTCGACGACGCACTCAGTCAAGGTGTCAGCGTCGATGATGTGGTCGATAGCCAACCCGGGGACATGGCCACAATCGCCTATACCTCCGGTACGACCGGTTATCCGAAGGGTGCCATGCAGTCGCAACGAGCCGTCGTGCTCAACGCGGCCATGTTTGGCAAGATGCAAGTTCGCACCGCGCCACAATCTTTGATGGCGTGCCGACGATGTACCTGTACATGCTGAACTCGCCTGAACTGGAGCGGACGAACCTCTCGTCACTCGTGCGATGTTACGTTGGCGGACAGACCATGCCCGTGGCCAAAAATGCAGGAGGTCGAGGAGTGCTTCAAGGTTCCGCTCCTCGAACTGTGGGGCATGACCGAAATCGCCGGCATAAGTACCACCAATACCGCCTATGGCCCTCATCGCCTCGGCTCGATCGGGGTGCAGATCCCGTGAGATTGAACGAGTTATTGCGCAACACCCTGAAGTGTCAATGGTAGCCGTCGGCAGCGTGCCGGATGAGCTCAAGGGCGGCAGTCGGAACTTTCATTCGACCTGCTGCTCTTTGACCTGCTTCGAGCCGGCGCGCGGCGGTCCGTCACTCGTTACGGGCCTGGCTCGCTGCACGTGATGGGCGCGACGGGCCCCGCTCGGACGACCGGGACACCCTTACTCCGGGCCTCAACTCAAAACCGCGCCGAAGCCCGGGCGCGCATCGCTCAATGGCTCGATCGCTAGCCGGGCGTAGGTGGTTTGCGCCACCGTCGTCGCCTCCAGAAGGCCAGCGAAGCCGATTCGATCTATCGTGTAGCAGGTGGTCGGCTCCAGCGCTCGAACGGTGGCAGTGCGCGGCACGTCGTAGAGCAAGGCGATCTCACCGAAGTACTCGCCGGATGAGCTCGGGGATCGCGTCGCCGAGCTCGCAGCCGGCGAGGTGCCGTCGGGGCGAACGAGCACCTCGCACCGTCCGTCGGCGATCAGGTAAAAACGGTCGCCCGTGTCACCCTGCCGCACGATAGTCTCGCCACTTCCGTAAGGATGCATCTCGCTATGCGCGAGAACCTGGTCGCGCTCGGACGGTGTGAGACCGCTTAACAACGGGAAGCGCTCTAGCCGAGCGCGGTCGATCATCCGCCGCCGGACTACAGATTCGTCGCGCACATGATTCTCGATCCAGCGGTGGAAGTGACCACTGTCGAGGAAATACAGCTCGAGCGGCGTTCGGGCGCGCACGGTTGCGCTCCGTGGCGCCTGATTCAGCAAGGTAAGCTCTCCGAAATAGTCGCCTGGTCCGAGTGTCGCGAGCAGCCGAGTGTCGCCATCCGGGCTGACCTGTTCAACCGAGGCCACTCCGCCGCGGATCAGGTAGAAGCCGTCGGGCGCCTCACCTTGACGAACGACGGTGCAGCCTGCAGACACGTGGCGCGGACGCAGGTGCTCGGCGAGAGCGCTGCGATCGGCGGCCGAGTCCATCGGCAGGAACGGCAAAGCCTCCAGCACCGACCCAGCGCGGCGTAACAGCCAGCGCTCGTCCATCCAATTAAGTCGTCTGGAACAACGCCCAGCGGACGCCGGTTGTCGCGAGCGACACCCCGCCGAGCACAAGCGGGCCCACGAAGACCAGGCACAAGAGCGCCAGCAGCGGCTTGCCATACCAGCCAGGCATACCCCACAGCTCGTGCGCCAGCGCCTGGACACGGGCGTTCCAGATCCACACGGAGGCGATCAAAGCCGCGCCGCTGAACGCGGCCGCCATCACCCCAAAGACCACCAGCACTCTGTCTTGTGTGGACCATCGCGCGTGACCGCGCAGCTTGGGCACCAGCTCCCGGCGTAGGAATTCGAAGCTGCGCGGTCGCAGGAGTGGCATCTCCAAGAGATCGACCAGGATGAAATAGCCGTCCAGTTCGAGGAGCGGGACGAATTGCATGACTCCCCCCACGAACCACACGGTCGCGGCCTTGAATGTCAGATCCCCCGCCAGGGAGCGTTCGGGGCTGGCCAGCGCGGTTAATCCCGCCACTCCAGCCAATGTCAGGGTGACGAATGGCCCCGCCCAGGAAGCCAAATGCGAGCCTTTCGGTCCGCCATCCAGATGTCCGTCGTATCGACGTATGCGCACGGAACGCCGTAGTACAGCAGGAGGCCCACGGCGTTGACCTCTCGCCCGGCGTGCTTCACGGCCATGGCGTGCCCCAACTCATGCAAGCTGATCATCAGCACGTTGAGGAGAACCAGTGTTATGAGCCCGAGCAGGTACGAGCCACCTGTCGTGAGCAGCGCATGCGTGTCCTGCGCAAGCTGGGTGGACCAGGCGATCAGCCCGAACAGGATGATTGCCACCAGAGTCACCTGCGCTGGCGGGGTGAAGAACAGCCACCCAAGCCGCTGATACAGAACGCGGAAGACAGCATCACCACTGCGCACGACGACGAGATTGCGAGCAATGATCGACTGCGCTACCGCCCTGAGCGATGCTGCGGGCCCGGGCTTTCTTGTCCGCTCCGCCAGGCTGCTGAAGATGCGTGCCGGCGGATCCTCCAGCAAGCCTTTCTCTCGCAACTGCTCGATGAGGCTGCGCAGCAGGCCGGTGACCAGCTGCTTACGCAGGAAGAAGTACTCGAGCGCGATCAGGCGGGCCGGCCGGGTCCCGTCCATCATCCGCCACAGCGCATACGCGTCCGCTGGCAGCGATACATACGTACGACGCTGGCGCTGCTCGAGCACGTGATACGTCTCACCCGACCGGCGCGAGAAAACCTGCTCCTCAATCAACTCCGCTGCCACTGGGCGGGGCACGTACGCGACGAAAGCCAGTTTGTCGACGAGCTCCCGCCAGATGCCAACCGGAACTGCTGCCGCCAGCGGCCCATTCGCCACACCATCGCGCGAATTTGCTCGATCTGTTGCCAAGGCCCTGCGAAGCTTGTAGGCTGCACCCATCTTCGGTCAAGGCGGAACAACCCCGCCATGCCAAGCGAAGCACTCCAGCAGCTCATCGACCGCGTCATCACTGACGAATCATTTGCCCAGCGGTTGAAGAGCGACCGCGAAGGAGCATTGTCCGAGTACCAGCTGACGACGGATGAGCGTGAAGCGGTGTTGTCGGGCGATAGCTCGAAGCTCGAGGCCCTGGGTCTGGACCAGCGTGTGTCGAAGCTTGCTTATCAGTAGCGGCCGCGGGCTGTATCTTCGTCCAGAGCGCGTTCCCGGATCACAGGCACGAGCTCGCGCGACTTCGCCATTTCGTGGAGCGCGAAAGCATCGACCTCAAGCGGACCGATGCTCTCGCCCTGGTGCAGGCGACGGCTGAGCGTATCCGCGGCGCGGGCAGTGGACCAACACGTCGTCCCCCGACGGTGAATCACACCAGGTATCTGGTGCGCTACCAGCGCACGTATGTCGGGCGTGTTGTGGGCGGGCACGACATTCCAGATGCGCTCGTCCTCGCGTTCGAGAAGCTGCTATCGCCGAGGTTCACGCGGCTGTATCGCCGGGTTGCTCGGCGATGCCTGGCGGTCGACGAGGCGCTCGAACGAGGCATTGAGCCGGGCGATCCACAAGTCCTGCTCGACTCGTTCGGCACCGCTCGCGCGTTACGAACGGCCGCGGCATGGGATCATTGGCTGGAACGGCACTGCATGTCGCGAGCGGAGCTTCTGGCCTGGCTGCGCGAGCGTGACCTCGAACGCAAGCTCCGGGATCAATACCGTGCTCCTGGCAGGCAGTTGCCGAACCGGATGCTGCATGGCGCGATCGCCCGCGATGTCGCGATCCGATCCGGCGTGCGGCCACGCGACTTGTCGCGGCCACTCCTCATGCGTCCTGGTGTGCCGTGGGAGCATCCCGTGATCCGCGAGCTGAAAGGCCGCGGACGATTCGCTCGCGCGCTAAAAGTGGCAGCGGAGGTCGTGGAGCACGATGCACGACTCGCACGTGCACACCCCTGGTTCCGCCGGTCACTCATTATGCGCGCCAGATTGGACGCGTGGTTTGCGGGTCGGTGGCAGGTGGACGTGAGCGCGTTAGGCGAGTCGATCCTCGACCGTGGATTCAGCAGCTATGAAGAGTTCGCGGAACCAGCTCGGTACGTCTATATCTATTGCCGTTGGGAGGAGCGGTTGGCCGCAAATGACTGCTCCTCATATGACGCGTGAGTTGAGCGGTTCCAGGCTCAGGCGAGACAGCATCGGAACCATCGCGCGGCCTGCCGGTCGACAAGCGCCCCGGCCGCGTGTGCGGCGCCGGCTCCACACCCGGCTCCTCAGCGAGCGCGGCCCATATGCGAGGTCATCAACTCGGCTCCGCGTTCACCCACAGCGGCACACAGGGCCGCCGCCCGTGCAACGGCCCTCGGCTGCCAGGTCGTGGCATTGTGCCAGTCAAGTTGACCAATCCGAGATGGCCAACACAGACCATCGGTGGTTCCGTGAAGCGAGGCCGAGCGAGCTCGCCGACATCCAACGATTCGACATGTGCCTCTCTCTCATTGCCTTCCAACTCCCGTCTCCGCGACTCGAGCTGCCCGACGAACCTGTCGGAACTGACGGAGTTGCCCAGCGACAAGCCGGACGACCGTCGCTTGAAGCCGTGCGGGAGCTGTGTGATGTAGCCGCTGGGGCTGGCCATAATCTGGGCCAGGTACTCACGTTGTGGGCGGGGTACGCCTTTCCAGCACAGTGGGATCCGAAGCTTGGAATTCACGTGACTTGAAGTCGCGGC
>JADMIO011385358.1_pt1 | contig 38866 bp, 32 predicted proteins | sample 8958161 | NCBI WGS metagenome assembly JADMIO01 (sample SAMN16585339, study PRJNA669376) | soil metagenome | isolation source: Crop rotation soil | place: USA: Cullars Rotation, Alabama | collected 2011 | reverse complement strand
CGCGACAACTTGTCCACGTGGAATTCTAAGCTTAGGATCCCAATGTGCTGGAAAACCGCAAAGGCGTCGGCGGCGCCAAGCGGCGATGGCAGCCTTTCGCGTGTGCGTCGCGGCGGTTGCTGGACCGATGATGGTTGGCCCTGTCGCTCCGCCTTCCGCTTGCGATTCGAACCCGAGCGGCGTTACGATCACATTGGCTTTCGTGTTGTGGCGGTGCAACCGTAGAATCTTCCCGATTCGCATACATGGGAGGCAAACAGTGAGCATCCAAAGAGTTGTTCCCAACATCAAGTCCGACCACTTGGACGAGAGCCGCAAGTTCTATAACGAGTTTTTGGGCTTCAATATCGCCATGGACATGGGATGGGTGGTGACGTTGGCATCGCCCACCAATCCCACGGCTCAGGTCACGCTGCTGGCAGCACCGGATTCCACGACGCCACATCCGAATATCTCCATCGAAGTCGCCGACGTTGATGCCGTTCATGCCGCTGCGCTCGCGCGTGGTCATCAAATTGTTTACCCGCTGACGGACGAGCCATGGGGAGTGCGGCGATTTTACGTTGCCGATCCGAACGGAGTGATCATCAACGTCATGAGTCATGCGAAGTGATGTTGATGTGGTGATAGCATTGAAGAATCCATCGTCAAAAGTTCGAAGCATCGTATGACACTTGAACTTGGACCAATGCCGGACTCCGTCAAACAGATTGTTGGCCAATTGGTTGCGGAAGCTCAGCGTCAACCGTTCATCAACCGCCCTAACGCGTTCATGCTCACGGGCGGCCCGTCTTACTGCAGTTATTTGGATGCCGATGGAAACGTTTGGAACGTCGACCTCTGGGACGACAGCCTCCACTTGGTAGAAAACGGTGCCCGCAAAGTGGGTTTGATTGCCATCGCGGCCGACCGTGTACCCGGATTGAAGCAGTGGCTACCTCGCCGGCCGACAGACGCGGTGGATTGTGCAATATGTCATGCTTCGGGTTGGCTTCCGCCGCCAATGCCGCACGTACAATGCCCGGAATGCTTTGGGATGGGTTGGATTACGTAACGAGCGGCCAAAACGCCTTCGGCCCATTGTTTGCCAGCTTGCAATGATTATCATGGCAGGCAGACCGCAGGATGACATTTATTGGATACGGATGGATATGACGCGATGAGCGAATTTCGCATTGAACATGACTCGATGGGCGATGTACGCGTGCCGGCCAAGGCGTATTACGGTGCGCAGACGCAGCGGGCTGTCGAAAACTTTCCGATTTCCGGCTGGCCGCTGCCGCCGGATTTGATTCATGCATTGGGACTGGTGAAACTGGCTGCCGCGCATGCGAATCGCGATCTGGGCAAGTTGATCTACTCCGGCAAGAACCGGCTGGACGATAAGCAAGTGCAAGCTTTGATGGATGCTTGCCGCGAAGTGGCCGACGGCAAGTTCGACGATCAATTTCCGATCGACGTGTTCCAGACCGGCTCCGGCACGTCGAGCAACATGAACGCCAACGAAGTGATCGCCAACCGCGCGATCGAACTCGTCGGCGGCGACCGCTTTGCCCAAGCGAAGCCGATCCATCCTAACGACCACGTGAACATGGGGCAGAGCACTAACGACATGTTCCCGACGGCCATTCATGTGGCGGTCGGCTCGGCGATCTTTCGCAAGCTGATTCCCGCGCTCGAGCGATTCGAGAAAGTGCTGACCGAGAAGGCGGCCAAGTGGGACAAAGTGATGAAGATCGGCCGCACGCATCTGGCCGACGCCACGCCGCTGCGGCTCGGACAGGAGATCGGCGGCTTCGCCCGCCAGATTCACCTTTCGGTCAATCGGGCGAAGAAGGCCATCGAAGCCGTGTTGGAATTGCCTTGCGGCGGCACCGCCGTCGGCACTGGCATCAACACGCATCCGGAGTTCGGTGCGCGAGTCGCCTACGTACTCGACGTGGAAACCGGTCTGCGATTCGTCGAAGCCAAAAACCATTTTGAAGCCAACGCTCAGCGCGATGGCCTGGTGGAGTGCCACGGCGACTTGAAGGCCATCGCCTCGACGCTGTTCAACGTGGCGAACAACATTCGCTGGCTGGGCAGCGGCCCGCGGTGCGGATTTTTCGAAGTCATTCTGCCGGACCGCCAGCCGGGCAGTTCGATCATGCCGGGCAAAGTGAATCCGGTGATGTGCGAGAGCATGATGCAGGTCTGCGCGCGCGTGATAGGCAACGACGCGGGCATGGCTGTGGCCGGCGCGGCCGGCGGACAGTTCCAATTGAACATCATGATGCCGATGATGGGCCAGACGACGCTCGAAAGTATCGAACTGCTGTCCGGCGCGACGAACGCCTTCGTCGATTTCTGCGCCATCGAGATGGAAGCCAACGTGGAAGCGTGCGAAGCGGCCGTCGAAAACAGCCTGGCGATGGTCACCAGCTTGAACCCGCACATCGGCTACGAAAAAGCGGCCGCTCTGGCCAAAGAAGCTTTCAAGTCCGGCAAGACAATCCGCCAGCTTTGCCAGGAGCAGAAGATACTGACTGAGGAAGAGCTGAATAAGGCGCTTGATCCGTGGAGCATGACGGAGCCACACGGGTGAGGAATTGCAAATTGCAAATTGCAAATTGAGAATTGCAAACTGAAGAAGGGAGGACGAGTTTCCTAGCTCGTCTTTAAGGTAGGATGGGCTTCCTAGCCGCCCCGAATGAATGAAAGATTGATCGAATGGTTGATGGTCGGCCGGGGAAGGCCAACCTACGAGTTAGAATGTCCCCTGTTGCGTTGGAGCACGCACTGCGGAAAAACGTCACACACATCGTCGGTTGCTCAACACACGGGAGATTGAATCATGTTGCAAACTTGCTTGCGCTCATTTGCGGCGCTGTTGGTTTCTGCTTCGCTGTTTGTCGTTCCAGAGATGCTGCTGGCTCAAGTCGGTGGCGCAAAGCCAATCGCGCCAGCCGCGCCGGCTCGCCCGGGCGTTGCTTCTCCAACACCGGCCGGCACACCCACGCCGGCTGTTGCTCCCGCGCCGCCCAGCGAAGGCGACCAACTGATGAAGCAGGCGCCGCTGATGGCCACGGCCGCGCAGACGGAAGCCGACTTCAACAAGCTCATGGAACATTGCGACAAGGCACTGGCTGCCAATCCTTCGCCCAAGAATCAGGCCTACGCCACCAATCTCAAAGCCTGGTCGCTTTCCAAGCGGGGCGAATTGAAAATCAAGGCGGAAAAGTATCCTGAGGCGCTGGCCGATTTCACAGCCTCCATCGAACTCGACCCCAAACGTTGGAAGGCTTATTACAATCGCGGCACGCAACTGGCGCGCGAAGGCAAGTATGAAGAATCGATCGCGGATTTGAATAAGACCATCGAGCTCAATCCGGGCAATAACGACGCCTGGTTCAACCGCGCCGAACTGCATGCGGCGAAAAGCGAGTGGAAAGAAGCCGTCGCGGATTACAACGAAGCGATTCGTCTTGCGCCGACGGACCCCATCGCATACGCCAGCCGCGCGGATGCGTACATGCAGTTGAACAATTACAAACAAGCGGTCACCGACTTCAGCAAAGCCATCGATCTGAAACCGGAAGACGCGGTGCTGTATGCTCGCCGCGCCACCATCGCGTGGCAGCAGGGCGAGTATCCGCTGGCGGTGAACGATTATCGCTGGTCGATGACACTCGACGAAAAGCTCGGTCCGGCCTATGTGGGCGCCGCCTGGATGATGGCCACTTGTGCCGACTCGCGCTATCGCGAACCGGCAAAAGCATTGCAGGCTGCACAAAAAGCCATCGAGTTCGATGGCGACAAGGATTACCGCTACTTGGAAACGCTCGCTGCCGCACAAGCAGCCAATGGCAAGTTCGATGATGCGGCCGCCACGCAAGAAAAAGCCATCGCGGCCGCGCCGGAGGCCCAGCGCGAAGCACAAACCAAACGACTCGAACTGTTCAAGTCCGGCAAGCCGTACATCGAAGGCCGGCAGTTTGCACTTCCTTCGAGCGTGGCGCTCAAAGCGCCCGATCCATCCATGGCTAGCGGCAGTCCGGGCGGTTTCGACAACCCGGGCCTGCCGATCAGTTCTGGTGCGCGAATTAACGCCGGCACCCAGTTCAATCCCAGCGCGCCGCAATTTCAACCTGGCCAGCCCAACCCGGCCGGAGTGCGCCCGCGCAGGCAATAGCTAAGTGCAAGGAATCGTCACATGACACTCGGAAGAATTGAAAAGTGGGGCGCAAGTCAGGGCCTGCGGCTTTCGCAGCAGATTTTGGAACTCGCCGAAATTGCCGTTGGTGACGACGTTGAGCTTGTCGTGGGACAACGGCAAATCCTGATGCGTAAACTCGCCAAGCCAAAGTTTGATCTTGCCGAACTCGTGTCGAGGATTCCCAAGGGCTATCGCGCGGAAGAAGTCGATTTCGGACCGCCATCCGGCAAGGAGCATTGGTAGTGGCGAAATTCATACCCCACAAGGGAGATTTCATCGCGCTCAGTTTTGATCCTCAAGCCGGCCATGAGCAAAGCGGGCGACGCCCTGCGCTCGTTGTCAGCAATGATCTATTTAATCGACACACCGGCATGGCAATCGTTTGTCCGAACACAAACACCGATCGCGGATTTCCGTTCCATCTTGCGCTGCCATCTACCGCAAGTGTGACTGGCTTTGTAATGGTCGAACAAGTTAAATCGGTCGACTATCGAATGCGTAGCGCGAAGTTTATTGAGCGAGCTCCTGACGATTTTTTGACGGACGTGCTCGACTTGATTGATGCCTGTATCCGATAAAATGACAGAACATTAAACAAACGGCGGGGTCGGCGGATAGGTGCCGATCTCGACGTGGTTGCCGTCTGGATCGCGGCAGAAGATTTGCGCGATCTTGCGATCTTTGATTTCGTTTTTGCGGTACGGCACACCGTGCTCGGTGAGTAGCTTTTCGACCGCCGCCAGGTCTTGCGTGTGCAGGGCGATGTGGGTGGCGCGGGTTTGAATTTCGCCTTCGGTGTTGCCGGCGTTGTCGTTGTAGATGATGTGAATCATCAGGCCGTAGTTGTAGAGCCACGCGCCGGCAAAATCGAAGTTCGGCCGCGAGACTTCACGAAAGCCCATGACGTCGCGCCAGAAGTGCTTGCTTTCCTCGATCCGGCGGGACATTAAGCCGAGGTGATTGACGGCTTCTAGCGGCAGCGGTGGCAGCATTTCTGAACTTCCTGGCGTGCGTGGTGCGAATCATTTATCTTGTACGGTTCATCCTATTCGTAACTGCACGCCGACGCAAATCAGCTTCACACGCTTCCAACATTGGAAACTCCCACCATGACACGCGTTTTCACTGTCAGTATCGCCGCATCGCTGCTGCTCACCGCCACCATATCGTCAGCCGCTGAAAAAATCACGCTCTTCGCCGGCGGGTCAGTGGCCGATTCGGACAAAGCCACGGAAGCCAAGCTTGGCGAACCGTTCGGCATCAGCTTCGATAGCGCCCACAACGCCATGATCTGTGACATGAAAGGCCAACGCGTGTTCAAAGTTGAGCCGAAGGGGACGATTTCGATCCTGGCCGGCACCGGCAAAACCGGCGCGAGCGGCGACAACGGGCCGGCCAATGATGCCGAGTTCAACGCCATGCACTCGCTCTGCGTGCTGCCGTCCGGCGACGTGCTGCTGGCCGATACCTGGAACAATCGCATCCGAAAGCTGGACGTGAAGAGCGGCCAGATTCGCACGATCATCGGCACTGGCGAGAAAGGTTTTTCCGGCGATGGCGGGCCAGCCGATAAAGCTCAGTTCGGCGGCATCTACTGCGCCGCGCTCGATCCCAAGGGCGAAAAGCTGTATCTCACCGATCTCGATAACGGCCGCATTCGCATGGTCGATCTGGCCAGCAATGTCGTCACCACCGTGGCCGGCAACGGCAAGAAGGGCAAGCCCAACGATGGTATCGTGGCCGTGGATGGCCCGCTTTCCGACCCGCGCGCCGCCTGTGTTGACAGCAAAGGCAATCTCTACATTCTCGAACGCGGCGGCAACGATCTGCGGATGGTCGACACCAAAGGCCGCATCAAACTTGTGGTTGGCAACGGCAAGAAAGGCAGCGCCGGCGATGGCGGCCCCGCACTGCAGGCCGAACTCAACGGACCCAAGCATCTCTGCTGCGACGAAAAAGACAACGTGCTGATTGCCGACACCGAAAATCACGTCATCCGCCGCTACCAGCCGGCCGATGGCACGATCGTCCGCGTGGCCGGCACCGGCAAAGCAGGATCGGCCGGCGTCGGCGGCTCGCCACTCGAAGTGCAACTCAAACGCCCGCACGGCGTCACGTTCCATCCCAAGCTGGGTCTGTTGATCTGCGACAGCGAAAACGGCCGCATCTTGCGAATTGAAAAGTAGGGTCTGCATATCGACGGCGCGCGACTATGCATTTTCTCAACGCTCTGCTCCGTCGATTTGCGGACCATGACCAACCAACAAATACGAAATCTAATCCAACCATGTCCACCACTCGCGCCTTCTATCGTTTGCTCGCACGCGTCGCCCTCGCATTGGTCGCTCTACACTTCTGCACGCCAACATTCGCTGCCGAACCAGAATCAACCACAGCCGAAAAAACCTCTTCGCCCTGGGATTTCAAAAAACTCTCCGAGTCGCCGAAGATTTTCGAAGCGCCGCAGGTCGAAGGCGCCGGCGTCCGCGGAATTTTCTACGAAGGGCCCGCTTACAAAGGCAAACCGACCAAGGTCTTTGCCTGGTACGGCGTGCCGGCTGACACCAAAGGCAAGAAAGTGCCGGCCGTGGTGCTGGTGCATGGCGGCGGCGGTTCGGCGTTCATCCATTGGGTGAAGATGTGGAACGAGCGCGGCTACGCAGCTATTGCCATGGACACTTGCGGCTGCCTGCCAGGCTCGGACAAAGGCGGCGGCGTCACTCGCCCGCGACATGCCGACGGCGGTCCGCCCGGCTGGGGCGGCTTCGATCAAATCGACGAGCCGGTCGAAGATCAATGGACCTATCACGCTGTGGCCGACGTGATTCTCGCCCACTCGTTGATCCGTTCGTTCGCGGAAGTCGACGCCGATCGCACCGCGCTGACCGGCATTTCCTGGGGTGGCTATCTGACCTGCATCGTCAGCGGCATCGACTCGCGGTTCGTGTGTGCCGTGCCGGTCTACGGTTGCGGCTACCTTGGCGAGAACTCTGCCTGGCTGCCGAACTTCGAAAAAATGGAAAAAGAGAAGGCCGACAAGTGGCTGAAACTGTGGGACCCGAGCGTGTATGTGAAGAACGCCAAGATGCCGCTGCTCTGGTGCGATGGCACCAACGACTTCGCTTATCCGCTAGACAGTTTGCAGAAGACATATCGCCTGCCAAGCGCGGAGCGGACGCTTTCGATTGGCGTGCGGATGGCGCACAGTCACGAAGCAGGTCAGAAGCCGGTCAGCATTCATGCTTACATCGACAGCTTTTTGAACGGTGGCAAGCCGCTGATCAAAATCACCGAGCAAGGCGTGACCGCCAACGACCACTGGGCGAAGTTCCAATCGGCCACGCCGGTCGAAAAGGCCGAATTCAACTACACGGTGGAGTCCAGCAAGTGGCAATCGCGCAAATGGGAAACCGTGCCGGCCAAACTCGACGGCAACAAAGCCATCGGCGAAATTCCCGCCGACGCGACAGTGTTTTACCTCAACATCTTCGACAACCGCGGCACGTTTGTCAGCACCCAGCACGTGGAAGTGGAAGCGCCGAAACCATAACGTTGACGACCGCTGCCAGCGTCGTTAGCTACTTGGAGTGAACTTCGCCTGTCGCAAACGGTTGCGAGCGAAGCTAGGTGCGGTGCCAACGTGGGGAAAGCGTCTAGCGTCGCTGGTAAGCGCTTCTGGCGGGGCGCGGGTTACACAGAATAGCTAACGACGCTGGCAGCGTCGTCAACGTTTATTTCGTCAAACTCTTCAAAAACGCCAACAGATCTGCCAAGTCCTGATCGCTGGCGTCATTAAGCAAACCGGTCGGCATTAGCGATTGGCGGCTGGGGCGCATGGCGCCTTTGTCGATGCCGCTGAGGCGGACGATGGTGTCCGGGCCGGTTTGCAGCATCGTGGCGTCCGGCGATTCGTAGACCACCAGGCCGATGAACGTCTGCCCCTCGCGATCGGTGACGCTGGTGGTGCGGTAGGGCGGGGCGACGTCCTTGCTGGGATCGAGAATCGCCTCGAACAAATCGTGCTTGGAAAAACGCGTCGCGGCGCCAGCCAGATCGGGTCCGAGTTTGCTCGCGCCGGTATGGCAGCGATTGCAAGAGCGCTGCTGAAAGACTTGCTGCCCGCGAGTTTTGTCGCCGTGATCCAGATCGATGCTATCCAGCCGCTTGAACCAGGCAGCCAGGTCGATGTTGCCGCTGCCGAGTTTTTTGGCTTCGTCCGGATACTGTTTGGCGAACCAGTCGAACCACGGTTGATAGAGAGCGAGCGGCGAAGTTTTTTCGGTTTTGTCGTTCGCTTTGTCGTTGGGCTTTCCGCTGTCCGTTTTCGCTTTGACCGGCTCATCCACGTCGATCTTCTCGCCGGTCCAGTGCTTGAGCAGCGCCGCCAGGTCCTGACGAACGTTGCGCGACGTAGGCTCGCTGCCGAACTGCCGTAGCGCAGTCAGCGCCGCGCGAATTTCTGCGGCACTGCCGGGCGATTTGAGTTTTTCGAGCGCCTTGGCCGCCGACGAAACAGCCGAGGCCTGCACGCTGCCCAGCGTTTGCCGGAACTTATCGCGATCTTCCTCTTCCGGCTGCCGCGCCAGCACCGCGGCGATCGAATCTCTGAGTCCCACATCTTCCCACCGTTTGCGCAGCGCCGGAGCGATGTTGTCTTGCGGCAGAATCGATAGTGCGTCGATCAATTCAGGAGTCCACGTCGCATTGCGATTCGTCAGCCGCAAATTCGTGGCGAGCATTTCCGCTGCATACAGCGCGTCGCTCTTCGGCATATTCTTTACCAGCAGCGAATGGTCCGGCAGCAGGAAATCCGCATCGTCGGCAATCGCCTTAGCCAGTTGATCGTCGCGTTTGCAGAGCTCCTGCAGCAATTCGCCGACGCGCTCCGGCCAATTGCGGCTGGGAATCCAATCGCGCATCGTCATTTTGGGAAACAGATCGACCAGTGCATGTGCCACAATTTTTCTCTGTGACTTGTCCCATTGCGAAGTCAATTTGGCAATGCAGATAAGGAAATGCACGTCATCCACCGGTGAACTGAGTGAGTTGAACTTGCTGACGCACATCGCGGTAACGCTCGGGTCGCGCGAGTTCAACATAGCAAATGTTCGTGCGAGCTCGCGGTCAATTTCCGGGTCCGACTTTTTTCGATAAGTAGTAAGCGCAATAGTTAGTTGAGCGAGCACTTCCGCTGAGGGTGTGCAAGGTTTTTCGGATTCATAGCCATTGAACAGACTAGGTTTCGCCCCCGAAGGGCGTACATCGCCTAACTCGTTCTGCAACGAACGCACAATCTCCATATTTCGGTCGCCATCAGACATGCGAGAAATATAATATCGATACGGCCGCGTGCTGATCGTTGAGCCTTCTGTCAACTCTTGTGCCGCACTGTCTGGCAGGACGCTTGGTTCTTTGTGTTTCTTTAATTTCTCCCCTAGCGGCCAGACGTTTCGCACTCGACTTAAATCGTACTCGGCCCCGAATTTCTCCAGATCCAATTGAAATGTTAGTGCGTTGGCTGCGTTGCGTGCGTAGCGATCATTTTGCAACAACGATTGCTCACGCGTCACTAACAGCTTCAGCATGAATGCTTTTCCTGCGAGGTTGCGGAAATGCGTGGAACAGTCGATCGCTTCCCACGCGGATCGCTGAATGGTCGGATCGGGGCACAAACTGAAGTAGGCCAGGTTTTCTGCGCGAGTTTCATTCATCTCACTGCGAGACAATCCCCAGGCCCACCGGGTGATTAACGGTGGGTTGAGAATGTCAACTATCGTGTAGGGCGGCAAACCGCCGAACACTTCAACTAACACTTCAATCGCCCGCACTCGCTCGTGGTCTGAGAAATGCCAATCGAGCGCCACTCCTTCGAACGCCTCCTTCCCCAGCTTCTTCGCCTTCGGCACCCAAACGGCCCGCGACCAACTGGCCAGCGGTTGATCGGCGTTTAGCACTTGATGAAGATCATCGCCTTCGATCGCCTTGGGCGCGTCGCCTTTGTAGTGAATCCGAAACACGCCGCCTTGCGTTTGCCGGCCGCCGATGGCGACGTACAGATCGCCGTCCGGCGCGACGGCCATGCCGGTGGGGGCGAAGCCGCTGGCGCCGGTGGCTTCGAGAAAAACTTCCAGCTTGGTGGTGTACGACGAGCCGTCTTTTTCCGGCGTGAGCGGGAAGTAATAGATTTTGCCCAGCGACCAGCAGGCGCTGAAATAACCGCCGCGGTAATGCTCCGGAAAGGCGCGATGGCGGTAACAGACGCCACCGGTCGGCGAGCCGCGGCCGATTTCGCACAGTCGCGGCACACTGTCAAAGAAGCAGGCCGGCCGATTCCAGGCGGTTTCCCATCCGGGATTCAGCCAGCCATGACTTTGGCCCTGCGCCACGTCGAACAACCGTGTGGGCGCGTACCACGGCAGATATTGATCGCGCTCGTTGTCCGAATCGACCAGCATGATGTTGCCGGCCGGCGTGAAATCGAAATCGTATGGGTTGCGAAAACCATCTGCGTAAACTTCGCTCTTGTCCATCTCGCCTTTGTCGTTCAGCGTAAAGCGAATGATCGCTCCGCGCGAGGGCTTAACGACCGGCGAGCTTTTGGTGGTGACGTTTTTCTCCGACGCGCCCGGATCGTTGCCGATCACGTAATAGAACCAGCCGTCCGGCCCTTTGCGGACGCTATGCGAGCCATGCTCTTTCATTTGCGGCTTGGCCGGCGCCACCTGCGGATTGGTGGCCTTGTCGTTTTCGCCATGCAAGCGGAACACGGCGTTGTCGCCCACGCAGATGCAATCGTCGCCATCGAAGTACATGCCCTGTGCGCCGCCGACCGGCACGCTGGCCCACTGACTCACCCGCGTGCAGCGGCCGGTATGCTCGTCGTCGTGCAGAATCTTGATGTAGCCGGGCCCGCTGACGACCACGCGGCCGTGCGAGTCGAACGTGAGCGAAAAAATATCGTGTGCCTGGCTATCGTCGGCAAACCGCGTGACCTCAAAACCGTCCGGCACTTTGAGGCCGAGCTTTTCTTTTTCAGCCGGCTTGGCGACGGTAGGCTTCTCTTTTTCTTCAGCGAAACATTGCGTCGTCAAACTAGTGACACACGCCAGGGAAATCATCAACGCAAATAAACGACCAACAATTGGGCGAACCACGAGCTGCACTCCTGCCGGCGACGCGATTGGGCGAGCGATAGTCAGCCAGCTATCTTACCGCGCCTCAGACCGTAATGTCGCGTTTTTGACTCTGTAAAGAATTTAGTATTTGGCCACAGATGGAACACGGATGAAACACGGATGATTCAAGAATTCGAATGCGAAAAATCCGTGTTTCATCTGTGTTTCATCCGTGGCTTAGCTTCTTCGAATATCGCCGCGCCCGTTGAAAAAGGTGTCAGGAACCTTTTCAATAACGGGAGTTGTGAAATCGAAGTCGCCAGAAAAGGTTCCAGACACCGTTTTCAACTCCCATGTCCAATCTCCATACAGCTCATCTTCGCGTGGCTCGGCCGACGGATAATTTGGAGGCGCTGGTGCGTTTCTATCGCGATGGGTTGGGCTTTGCGGTGATTTATGAGTTCCGCGATCATGACGGCTTCGATGGCGTGATGCTGGGACATGCTGGTGCGGCATATCATTTGGAATTCACACGTAAGGCGGGGCATACGGCGGGCAGAGCGCCGACGGAAGAGAATCTGCTGGTGTTCTATCTGCCGGATCAGCAGCAGTGGCAAGCGGCTGTTTCGCGGATCGAACTGGCCGGCTACAAACCCGTTCCGGCGTTCAACGAGTATTGGGAACGTCAAGGCAAAACGTACGAAGATCCGGACGGTTATCGCGTGGTGCTGCAAAATGCGGAGTGGTCGAACGCGCCGCACACGAATCCTTGATGCAGTGTAATGCGGCTGGATTAAGTTTCGAAATTGGCAGTTCAACCTCGCCCAAGCGCAAAGTTTAAGGGGTCAGGAATCGGTTCGCAGTAACGCTTTCCCCAAGTTCAAAACGCTTTGGGGCGAACCGACTCCCGACCCCGTACGCTTGCCGCGGAAAAAATCGCACGTATGATTGGCATTGCAGAAAGAGGCGACGATCGATTCGAGAGTAGCAGCGATGCCGCAGCATAAGCCAGTCGACGATGGCGACCCGCGCCCAGAATTCATGATTGTGCTGGGCCTTGCGCCGCCCTATTTGATGGAAGACGTGCAGCAGGCGTATCGCACGCTGGCCAAAAAAGCCCACCCGGATGCGGGCGGCACCATCGAAAAGTTTCACGAACTGCAAACCGCCTACGAGCGGGCGCAAGTTTACCTGGAGCATCGCAAAGATCGCCGCGGTTGGATTGCCGCGCAGGTCTCGCGCTACGTCGAACTGGAAACAGCCGTCGACCGGCTGGGCAAGTTGGGCGCCACGGTCAAACTTAGCACGCCCAATTGGCTGCAGATGAGTTTCGGCGATTTCGCTCAACTCACCGAAACGGCAACGTTGGTCCGCGCGGAGAATATTCAGCATGGCGACCAATTCGTGGCCACGCTCGTCGGCGAGCATCACGCCATGCGCGAACTGCAAGCCATCGAAATGCCCGGCTGTAAAGTCTCCGATAAAGCCATCTCGCGGCTGCGCGTTTTTCAACAATTGCGGCGGCTCGATCTTTCGAACACGCCGATCGGCAACGACGCGTTGGCAATTGTGGACGAAGTGCCGACGCTGGATGAGATTAACCTGGAAGGCACGTCGGTCGGCTGGTGGGCTAAAAGGCGCGTTAATTCTAAGTTAAGACGGCGAAAGAACGATTAAGTGCCGCGTTGTCTGTGCCCGGTCGCACACTTGATTCTTGCGGGGCGGCTAAATAGCTTAGAGCCTACCGCTACGACAGCGCGGTGCAACACGCCTCGTTGTTCCCACCCACTGAGCCGCGCCGCTCAGTTTGCTTCATTAACCCAAGGCTGGCTAATGACCTCAATTTCAATTCGATCTTCGCGCCGGAACTTCGGCCGAGCGCTGCTGACGCTGACACTCGCAATCACGGTGCTGACCACTTGCCCAAGCCATTCGCTGGCCGTTCGTCCGCAGCCGCAGCGAGATCCGGACATCACGTTTCTGGTGACTAACAACAGCGGCAACTCGATCGAGCAACTCGATTATTTGGGCAACGACGTTGGCACGTTTGCTCAAAACATCTTACCGGGCAATATTATCTTGAACGTGCCATACGGCATCGCCACCGACGCTGCCGGCAACGTCTTCGTTTCGAACTTCGGCAGCAAGACGATCAAGCGCTTTTCGCCCGGCGGCGGCGTCACCACGCTGGCCGACGCCCAAACGGTCATTCCCGGATCGGCGGGCTTCAATCCGATTGGCATGGTCTTCGACTCGGCCGGCAACCTATATGTTGCCGACGCAGTGCTCAATCAGCCTGGCCAGATTTTGAAGTTTACCAGCGATGGCGCGGGCGGCTTTACGCCGTCGGTGTTTTTTGCCACCAATCCGCTGATTCTGGCCCAGCCGTTTGGTCTGGCGTTCGATCACAGTGGCAACTTGTATGTTTCGAATTCCGACACCAACTCGAACTCGATTGCCCGCATCACGCCGGCCGGTGTCGGCTCGATCTTCGCTAAGAACGATATCCTGGCCAAACCAACGGGTCTGGCCTTCGACAGCGCGGACAACCTCTACGTGGCCAGCTTCAACAACGACTTGATCGAAGCGATCGACCCGGGCGGCAACTTATCGACCTATGCCCAAGACGACGTCAATGCACCGACATTTTTGAACGGCCCGATCGGCCTGGCGATGGATCAATTCGATAACCTCTACGCTGTGAATCACAACAGCGCGAGCATCACAGAGTTCACATCGGTCGGAATGTTCGGTTTTGCATCCGATCCGGGCGATGGTTCGGTACTGAGCGGACCGGCGTTTGTTTCGATTGCATCGACGTCGTCGCTAACGGCGGTGCCGGAGCCGGCGAGCGCAATGCTGGCTGGCGGCGCGGTTTTGATGGTGGCTGTGTATTGTTTGAGAAGGAAGAAAGCGATGCGCGGCAAGACCGCGTGTTAAAACGCAACAAAAAAAGCATACGGTGTTAGATGGTTAGCGCAAAAGGGGGTCGGGAATCAGTTCGCCATTGCGCGTGCACAAATTGCAGGGCGGGTTATGGTGAACTGACTCCCGACCCCGTCTATTTGGCTCCCGACCCCGCGCCCGCTTCCGGCGTGGCCTGCCAGAGTTCGATGCTGCCGTCGTTGTGGCCACTGGACATGATGTTGCCGTCGGATGAGAAGCCGATGCAGGTCACATCGCCACGCGTAAGTTGAACAGTTAATCGCTCGTGGCCGATGGTCAAATCCCAGAAGCGCACATTCTGATCAGTACCGCCGGAGACCAGTGTCTGCCCGCGCAAGGTAAAGGCCAAGGCCAGCGCCGCGCCTTGATGGCCGCCGAATTTGCGCGCCAGCGGCGGAGTCTCTTCGAGATCGATCAGAGTGATGTGACCATCGCTGTGAGCGGTGGCAACCGTTGCCGCGATGGGCGAACAGGCTAGCGCTCGTAGCGAACCGCGGTCGACGCTAATCGCTTCTGCCGGCTTCTTTCCGCTGTCCTTCCCAATTCCATGCCGCCAAATCTCGCCGGCTTCGGTGGCAAACACCAGCGTCGACGGCGGGTCGAACGCCACCAGGCTAAACGCCGCGTCCGCCGGCGCACGAATCACGTCGAGTCGCTTGCCGTCGGCCGGATCCCAGACGCGGGCTTCGCCTTCGCCGGCAGCGCAACTGACTAGTTTGCCGTCGGCCGTAAATGCCAGGCTGCTGATGCTCAATTCGTGCGCGTTGATCGACAATGGCGGCTTGGTCAGATCGGCAAACAGATGCACAGCGCCGTCGGAATCGCCCATCGCCAGCAGACCGCTGGGCGAAACGGCCATGGTGGTGATCCATTGCGGCACTTCGTGCGGCTCGCCGATCGGCTGAAACGTGTTGGGATTCCACATTCGCCAGGTGTGATCGTACGCAGCGGTAATCAGTACGTTGCCGCTCGCGGCAATCGGCGTCTTGCCGGACGGTTCGGCTGCGCGCTGCGGCACAAAGGCCATGGCGGTGATCGGCCGAGTGTGTGCCAGAATTTTGTGTTGGGCGATATTCGCATCGATGCGCCAGGCTTGCAAGGCGTGGCCGCTCATGGTCAGCAATTGCTTCTGGCCGGCGCCTTCGCAGGGAGCAATGGTCACGATCTCTTCGCCGGCGCTGCGAAGAATCATTCGCAGCGTGCCATCGACTGTGTTCCACAAGATGGCTTTTTTATCGTAGCCGGACGAATAGAGCGTGCGGCTATCGCGATCCCAGAATAGCGAACGGACGATTTCGTCGTGACCGATTAGCGTATCTTTCGGCTGACACGTGACTGCGTTCCAGATTTTGATCGTGCGGTCGATGCTGCCGGTAGCCAGTGTCGAACCATCCGGCGACCAGGCCGCGCTGGTAACCCAGCCGCGGTGTCCAGAGAGCGTATGCGTTTGATCGTCGGTGAGATTCCAAATCTTGGCTTCGTCGTTCTTCAGTCCGATGGCCAGTTGCTTGTCGTCCGGCGAAAAAGCCAGCGCAAAAATCGATCCGTCCTCCTTGGCCAGCGTCTTTTGCACTTTGCTGTTCGCCAGGTCCCAAATTCGCACTGTCTGATCTGGTCCGCCACTGGCCAGCAGTTTGCCGTCGTTGGAAACGGCTATCGCGTTGACCGCTTCGCCCGTCTCTTGCAATTTGGAAATCGCATCGCCCTCGGCCAGATCGCAGATGGCGATGGTGCCGTCGCTGCTGCCGATGGCCAGTTTGCTCGAATGTGGCAAAAACGTCAGGCAAATGATCGGGCCGGGCGGTAACTTCAACGTGCGCTGCGGCTGGCCGGCCGGCGTAATCAAGACGCGGCCATCGTCCATGCCGATTGCCTGCAGTTGACCGTCCGGCGAAACCGCCAGACAGCGCGCGGCCGCCGCGCCATCGATGGGCGTTTGCCAGGCCACGCGCGAACACGCATTGTGCAGGTATCGCCAGGTGAAGTCGCGGAGCGCCGGCGGGCAGGTAGCTTCGTCCGACAGCAATTGCAGTCCGCGGACAGGATCGGATTTGGCCAGCGCGGCCACCTGATTCAACTGCAGCGCCATGGTGACGCGTGCCGCTTCATCGGCCCGCTGCTGCGCCAGCTTGGTTTGTTTTTTGGCTTCTTTCTCGCGCTCTTCGGCCAGAGTTTTTTGATCGAGCGCGGCGCGGCGCTGCGTGCGAGCCTCGATTGTGGCCTTTTGCGCGGTATCGAGCGCTTCACGCAGTGAGATACTGTAGAGCGTGCCGCCGATGATCAACGTGGTGATGCAGATGGCGATGGTGGCTGCCATGGCGGCGGCCGCTGGCCGGCGACGCGTCCATTTCATCAGCCGCTCGAACTGATTCACCGGGCGGGCTTGAATCGCTTCGCCGTTGAGGAACCGCTTGAGATCCTCGCCCAACTCCTTGGCCGAGGCATAACGTTTGTCCGGCGATTTCTCCAAGCACTTCAAGCAGATGGTGTTCAGATCGCGCGGCATCTTCGGTTGCAGCGTGATTGGCGCCACCGGTTCCGCACTACGCACCTGGTCGAGCGTATCGAGCGTGGTTTGCCCGCGGAATGGCGGGCGGCCGGTCAGCGCTTCGTACAGAATTGAGCCCAGTGCGTAAACGTCGACCAACGGACCTGCGTTTTTGCTGTCGCCGCAGGCTTGCTCCGGCGCCATGTAGCTGGGCGTGCCAATCAGCGTGCCGCTTTGCGTTTGATCCGACGGTGTATCGATCGACTTGGCCAGGCCGAAGTCGGTGACCTTGGGCGTGTCGTCGCTGGTTAGCAGCACGTTGCCTGGCTTGAGGTCGCGATGCACTACGCCGGACACGTGGCCGAAGTGCACTGCTTGCGTCAGCGTGGCGACGATCTCCGCGGCCTGCCGCGCGGGCAGCGGCACGCCCTTGAGCCGTTCGGCCAGGCTGCCGCCGGTGACTAACTCGAGCGCCAAAAACGCGCGGCCTTCGTGCTGACCGACTTCGAAAATCTGCACGATGTTGGGATGCTGCAATCGCGCATAGATTTCCGCCTCGCTCTTGAACCGCTGCATCTCTTCCGGGTTGTCGAAGCTGGAGAGCATCTTGAGCGCCACCAGCCGCTTCAGACGCTTGTCGCGGGCTTTGTAAACTACACCCATGCCACCGCGGCCCAAGATGCCTTCGAGCCGATAATTGCCGATGAATTCCGGCAAGTTGGCCATCGATGCGGGCCGCGCCGTGGCCAGCGTAATCAAATCGTCGTCGACCACGCTTTCTTTTTCGCGTTCGACGCGCGACGCCGACCAAACCAGCGTGCCCGGATCGGCCAGTTTGACATCCGATTGATGATCGCTGATCAACATCGTTACCTGCGAGCGATCGAGCGAGTTATCGAACGCCGCCGTCTGCGCCCACATCGTCCGCAGTGCGTCTGCATGTTGCGGAAATCGCTGGCAATATTCGTCCACACCTGGTGATTGACCATTGCTGCGCCGCAACAACAGTTCGCTGGCTACCAGGTCCAAGAGGTGTTCCGGATCGGCGACAATTTCGGGCCGGCGGCTGACATACTCCTCGATCAGCGTCTGCCGGCTGTGCTTCCAGCGCTGATCCTGGTCGACGCGCAACAACGTCAGCAATTCCAGCCAGTTGTCCTCTGGGATTTCGGTGGCAAACGGCAGCCAATCGGGCTGCATGCCGCGCTGCCACTCGCCGAGCAAGCGCTGCGCAGCGTTGCCATGCGGATCGGCCGGCGCCGGCGCACCGTTTGGTTTCGATCCTGGCTCGCGCCCGGGCAACGGGCCGTCATTCATCGTCGTCCTCGGACAAATTCATTTCGCGCGTTACGCGGTCCATCGCGCGGGTCAACCGTTTGCGAAGCGCTTCGGCCGAGACGCCGAGCTCGTCGGCCAGTTCTTGCCAGTCGCGGCCGTTAGCACGCTGCTCTGCCAGGTACCGTTCTTCGTCCGAGAGCCGCTTGCGCACTTCGCCGAGCAGTTCCTCGTTGCAGACAATCTGGCTCGGTGTTTCTGCATCGCCGGACACTTGCTGCAGCAGCGCTTCGTCGCCGCCTTGCGTGCGGCGTGCATCGCGGCGATCGGCCTTCTGCCGACGGACATGATCGCGAAAGCGATTGCGTGCCATGGTAGCCAGCAGCGCGCGGAGCTGGTTGGGATGTTCGAAATCGAATTGGCCGGACGCTGCCCGCACAAAGAAGTTGGCCAGCACGCTTTGGCAAACGTCCACCGAGTCGATCGCTCGCAGCAGCGCCGGATCGGTAAGCGCCAGCCGCACCGCACGGCGCATCTCTGGTTCGTACTGGCGGACCAACTGGTTGGCGGCCAGCGAATCGCCCTGCCGCACGCGGGTCATCAATTCCAGAAAGCTCTGTTGATCGTCCATAGCGGAGTGTGCCGTAATACTGCGGAATTTGTGGCAACTGGGCTGGGGTCTATTGTAACAAGGGCTATTGGTCGGAGCGACGGCGGAGGCAGAGAATCTCATCGTAATACTAGCTTGCCGTTTTGTACCGGTTTCGACAATAAAACCGTGTGATAATAGGTATGTCAATCATCTAATCGCTTTATGTCCGGGCGCGGGCTGGCTTATGCCAATTTGCTGTTCGCCGTCAGCGCGGTGCGGTAAGATGGTGACTCCCCACAATTGGCCGGTTTGTCCAAGCCGCAGCTTGTTTTTGTCACGGATCGCAGACCCATGTTCAGATTTATCACGCTGACCACGCTTCTCTTTGCGCTGACAACCTCCGCGTTCGGTCAGACGTTCAAACAAGGGGACCGTGTTGTCGCCACTCACCATTTGGTGGTAACAGTTGGCGGCAAGCAACGAACAATTGCGGAAGGCGGTTCAGTCCTCACGGTAGCAAGCTTCGATGGAAAGTCGGTGGTCTTCGAAGGAATTCCAGGCTTAGGCGTCGATCCCAAATTCGTCGTCCCGGAAAGTGAAGCATTAAAATACTTGTCCGACTCGCTGGCGAAAACGCCTGATGATGAGCGTCTAAGATATTGCCACGGTAATTTTCTGATGTTCTCACAAAAATACGACGAGGCGATCACCGATTTTTCGGAGTTGATCCGTGTTAACCCAAAACAGGCGATGGTTTGGGGACGGCGGGGAGACTGTTGGCGGCTGAAAGGCGAATTTGACAAAGCACTCACCGATTTCGACCAGGCGATCAAACTTGATGATCAAAACGGCTGGTTTTACACACAGCGCGGAAGAGTGTTTTATCTCAAGCAGGATGCGAAAAACGCCGTAACAAATTGCGATGCTGCTCTGCGGTTGGACTCAAAGGATGAACAAGCATTTTTCATTCGCGGAGCTGCTTACCAACGGTTGGAGGAATTCGAAAAGGCCATAGATGACTACACGCACGCCATTCGCATTGGCGGCGGTAGCGCAAATTACTATTCTTCGCGCGCGTTATGTTACGAATTTAGCCATCAACCTGCTAAAGCCATTTCCGATTACGACGATGTGATCCAGCGCGAACCGAAGGATGTCGATGCCATCGTTGGTCGCGGAAAGTGCCGGTTAGAGCTCAATCAATTTGATATGGCACTCGCCAATTTCGATCAGGCGATTGCGTTAGGAAACAAAGATGCGTTTGTTCGTCGAATGCGCGGAGAGGCTTGGGCCGGGAAAGGGGAATACGAGAAAGCCATCATCGCCTACGACGAAGCGATTAAGATCGACCCCAAGTCTGCCGACTCGTTCGTGGCTCGCGGCCAGGCTCACGTCGGCCGCAAGGAAATGGATCAGGCGCTCGTCGATTTCAATGCGGCTATCCAGATCAGCCCCAACGAAATGCGCTATTACCGCGAACGCGGAAAATATTGGCTGGCAAATAACGAGCTCTCCAAAGCCGATGAGGATTACAAAATCGCGCTTAAGCTCGGCGCCAAGTACGCGGGCTTCGTCACAGACATGGCCTTGGACTATCGGCAATACAAGCAACCGAGTCGCGCCATTTCACTGTTCAGCCGGGCGATCGAGGCCGATCCCAAATACGGCTACGCGTATTACGAGCGCGGCTGCGAATATACGCTGGCCCATGAGGCCGACAAGGCGTTCGCGGATTTCGAAGCGGCGCTCAAATTGGAGCCTAACAACGTTGAGGTATTGACGATACATGCCGTAGCGCTCGTGCAGAAATCGAACTTCGAACCCGCGATTGCCGATATGCGCAAAGCGATACAACTCACACCCAAAGACAAGGATCTTCGCAAAAAACTTATCGGTTTATTGGTCATTTACGGCGACTTTGAGGCAGCGCTGGATGCTGTGAATGAGTACGATCGGAACTTCAGCCAAGACAAAGAATCGGCCTCTGCGCGATTTGCGGCATTGATCATGCGCAACAAGCCCGAAGATGGGCTTGCTCAATTGAAACAACTTGAAAAATGGCTGCCGGACGACGTGCAAGCAGGAAAAGCTGTTTTCACTTTTCAGCTAGGCCAATTCGAAAAGGCTAAGGTGGAATTCGAAGCAGCCACGCGCGGAAAGAACCCAACGGATGCCAACGTTCTGCTTGCCTGGTTTTTAGCCACCTGTCCCGACGAAAAATTTCGCGATGGTCACCGCGCATTGGAACTGGCCAAAACGGCAACCGAGAAGACTCACTTGGAACCTTTGTTTGTCACAAAAGAAGCTCTGGCGGCTGCACATGCCGAGCTAGGCCAATTCGATGACGCGGTGCGCACTCAGCAAGAAGCCGTTTCAAAAGCGGTGGGGCCGGCGCTGCGCAAAGCGGCCCAAGAACGCTTGGAACTCTACAAACAGAAAAAACCCTATCGCTTCACGATCGTCAAACCGTAACAAGCCGTAACTTTATAGCCCTATCAAATGCCTGATCCAGAAACCAATTCTCGACCGACAGCGCAGGATGCGGCGCGGCGGCTGGTGGTGCTTAAGTATGTGGTGGCGTCGGCGATGATTGCGCCGCCGCGAGATTTGCTGATCGAGAGTCAGAAGAACTGGCCGGCGGAAGATCGCGAGGAGTTTGCCCGCGACGCCTTGAAAACGCGCGATGAGTTTTGGGGTTCGCTGCACGACGAAGGGCTTGGGCCGTACTTGTCACCGCGCGAACGACAGCACGCGCAGGAAACCATGCTCACCATGAGCTACCAGCAGCAGGCGGATGCTTCGTGGCGGATGGAGGCGGTGGCGGTGCTGATGTGGGCGCTGGGCCTGACGCCAGCCATGCCAACGTACGATACGCAGGCCGACAGCGAATTGCTCAAACAGATTCCCTCTCGTGGCGTGCCGGCATTTGTGCGGTCGGCACAGTTGCGCAAGGAGGCGGTGATCGATCGCGCCCGCCGGATTGCTGAGTTTTGGCATTGGCGGAGCCGCACGCGGGAATTGATCGAGCGCGGCGACAAATTGCCGGCCGACGCGCAAATGCAAGCCGCCGGACTGCGTACCTTCGACGACATTGTGCGGATGTCTGCCAAGCACGGAGTGGAAAATGGCCTGATCGCTGGAGCCATCGACGACGACTTCGCTGCGTGCGGCAAAGCTTATCGCGATCTGACCGATGCCGAGTGGTCGCCGGTCCGCTCAATCACCATCGAGCGGCACTTCGCGCTCAACTGGCTCTGCGGCTACGCGGCGAACAACAACTGGGACGAAACACCGACGGATACGTGAATGGCAAGTGAGGCATCAATGTCTGACAATAAAACGTTGCAAGAACTCAAGACCGCGGCGGCGAAGCTTTCCCAGGAACAGCGAGCGGAACTCGCGCATTTCCTGTTGGAATCGCTCGATTCGGAAGACGTCGATTGGGAAAAGGCTTGGGAGGATGAATTGGATCGCCGACTTGAAGAGATTCAATCTGGAAAAGCAGTTGGCGTTCCGCTCGAAGATGTGTTAAGAAAGCTTCGGATTCAATATCCTTGAGGACAGTTACACGCAATGGCTTGGAAATGCCCAGAATGCGGTTCCGAATCCGACGAGTTGCCGATTTGTTTTGGAATTGATGCACCGTGGCGCGCGCTCGTTCCAGAGGCCGAGTTTGAGCAGCGGGTGGTGCTCAGCAAGGATCAGTGCATCGTCGATGAAAAAACGTTCTTCATCCGCGGTCATATCGAGATTTCGATTCACGACTATCCCGAAACGCTGGCTTTCTCAGTTTGGTCGTCGCTCAGCGAATCCAGCATGCTGCACTTGTCCGAGCGATGGGACGAAGAAGACCGTGCGAATGATCCGCCGTATTTTGGATGGCTTTGTAGTCCGATTTCCATCTATCCGAATACAATTCACCTGAAACTTTCAGTGCAATCTAACCCTCCGGGCTCGGTACCGTCGTTTACTGTCGAGCCAACGAACCACCCGCTGGCCGTTGACCAGCACAACGGCATCTCGGTTGAGACGTGGCAGAGATATGCACATCAATTGCTGCACACCTAGTTTCAGATTTCAGCGGGCCGAGAAAGTACGAGTCCTTCGCTCCTAACCCCAAGCCCTGCCTAAACTTGCCTTGCTGGTTTACCCCCATCTGGCTAGAATTCCTTGGCAGTGGAATGCCGGTAAGGGATTGCGGCTAAGCGGCCAAGGTTTTGCGGCCTTGGGCAGCGCGCGGTCCTGCGGCATCCGTTACGGAAATGTCGCGACTGTAACGCTTTAAGCGCATCGGCATGAGCAGATTCTCCCAGGCCAGTTGTTTGTGGCCCGGCCTCCGCCAACTGTGGCAGGGAGCCTGGAGCGGTCTGGCGCTGGCTGTCTGTTTCTCGCTAGCATTGAATTTCACCCTGCTGACGACGCTGGTTTGGACCGAACTTTCGACGCCGCTGGTCCGCATCACCGCTTGGGCCGCCTTGGCCCTGGTCTGGACAACTGTCGCCGTGGTCACTTGGCGAAGAATGCCCCGGCAGCCGACCGCCAGGCAGCTTCAGACGGCTGAGGGCTTGTTTAACTTGGCCCAAAGCGAATACTTAAAGGGCAACCACTTCGCTGCTGAGTCTGCCTTGCGCCAAATCCTGACGCATAATCCAGAAGACGGCGACGCCCAGATCATGCTCGCCGGACTGCTGCGACGGACCGCACGGCTAGACGATGCGGCCGCACAACTGGCACAATTAGAACAGTCGGAGGGCTATGGCAAGTGGTGGCCGGAAGTTGCCCGCGAGCGACAGTGGCTCGCCGACCTGAAACAGCAGCAATCGGAACAGCAAGAATCGGAACAACCGTCAGAAACGGAAACAGACGCAGCCGACGCGGATCGGCAATCCACTGCGGAATCGCACAGTCCAATCGCCAACGCCGCCTAGAGTTAAGAAACGGTCTATCATTTGCCTTAGTAACAAAGTCACCATTTCGTCGGCCATTTTGGCAGTCAGCAAACACGCGCCCTGCGGCGCGACAAGAAGACAAATCGGATCACGGAAGACGCATACAACTAATTTGAGCAGGCGATTGAGAGCATCGCGAATTCGACCCAGAACCGCACTCTCACCGCAATTTACGGAGCAGCTTACAAATGTACGAACGCTTTACCGATCGGGCACGCAAGGTCATGCAGTTGGCCAACCAAGAAGCCCAGCGGTTCAATCATGAATACATCGGCACCGAGCACGTGCTGTTGGGCTTGATTAAAGAAGGCAGCGGCGTGGCCGCCAATGTGCTGAAGAACCTGGAAGTCGATCTGCGCAAAATCCGCCTGGAAGTCGAAAAGCTCGTCCAGAGCGGACCGGATATGGTCACCATGGGCAAGTTGCCGCAGACGCCGCGGGCCAAGAAGGTCATCGAATACTCGATGGAAGAAGCCCGCAACCTCAACCATAACTACGTGGGCACCGAACACATCCTCCTGGGTCTGCTGCGCGAGCAAGAAGGCGTCGCTGCCCAAGTGCTGATGAACCTCGGTCTGAAGCTGGAAGACGTCCGCGAAGAAGTGCTGAGCCTGTTGGGCCACGGCATGGAAGGCGGCGAGTCCGGCGGCGAACGTGGCGGCATGGAACGTGGCGGCGGCCAGCCGGAAAGCGGCGGCACTGCCAAGAGCGGCAAGTCCAAGACGCCGGCTCTCGATAGTTTTGGCCGCGACCTCACGGAACTCGCTCGTCAAAACAAGCTCGATCCGGTCATCGGCCGCGAGAAGGAAATCGAACGCGCCATTCAAATCCTTTGCCGCCGCACCAAAAACAATCCGGTGCTGTTGGGCGAAGCGGGTGTCGGCAAAACGGCCATCGTCGAAGGCTTTGCCCAACGTGTGGTTGACGGCAACGTACCGGAACTGCTCTCCGATCGTCGCATCGTGGTGCTCGACCTGGCCATGATGGTGGCCGGCACCAAGTACCGCGGTCAGTTCGAAGAACGCATCAAAGCGGTGATGAACGAAGTTCGCCGTGCCAAGAACACGATTCTGTTTATTGACGAGCTCCACACTTTGGTGGGCGCCGGCGGTGCCGAAGGCGCTATCGATGCCAGCAACGTGCTCAAGCCAGCCTTGGCCCGTGGCGAAATCCAGTGCATCGGCGCTACGACGCTGGACGAATACCGCAAGTACATCGAAAAAGACAAGGCGCTCGCACGCCGCTTCCAAGAGATCATCATCGAGCCGGCCAGCAAGTCGGAAGCGGTGGAAATCCTCCGCGGCTTGCGCGATCGCTACGAGCAACATCACCGCGTGCAGATCACCGACGGCGCGCTGGAAGCGGCCGTGGATCTATCGAGCCGTTACATTGCCGATCGCTGCCTGCCGGACAAGGCCATCGACGTGATCGATGAAGCCGGCGCACGCGTGCGGCTCAAAGCCATGACCAAGCCGCCAGATCTCAAAGAGATCGACGAAGAGGTCGAAAAGCTCAACAAAGAAAAAGAAGAAGCGGTTGCCAACCAGGACTTCGAAAAAGCTGCCGCCCTCCGCGATCAGGCCGACAAGCTCAAAAAGAAAAAGCAGAACATCACCCGCGACTGGCGCGATAAATCGCGCGAGGCTGACGGTGTGGTCGACGAAGAAGTGATTGCCGAAGTGGTCAGCAAGACCACCGGCATTCCGCTGACTCGCATGACCACCGAAGACAGCAAGCGGCTGATGGAAATGGAAGCCGAACTGCACAAGCGCGTGGTCAGCCAGGGAGAAGCCGTGAAAAGCATCTCCAAGGCTGTTCGTCGTAGCCGCAGTGGTCTCAAGAACCCGAAACGGCCGACCGGCTGCTTCATCTTCGCTGGCCCGACCGGCGTGGGCAAAACGCTGCTCGCCAAGGCGCTGGCCGAATTCATGTTCGGTGAAGAAGACGCGCTCGTGCAAATCGACATGAGCGAGTACATGGAAAAGCACAACGTCAGCCGCTTGATCGGCGCTCCGCCGGGCTATGTGGGCTTCGAAGAAGGCGGCCAGTTGACGGAAAAAATCCGTCGCCGGCCGTACGCCGTGGTGCTGCTCGACGAAATCGAGAAGGCACACCCGGATGTGTTCAACATGCTGCTGCAAGTGATGGAAGAAGGGCGTTTGACCGACAGCTTCGGTCGCAACGTCGACTTCCGCAACACGATCATCATCATGACCACCAACGCCGGCGCTGAGGCCATCAAGAACGAAGCCCAATTCGGCTTCCAGGCTCCAGAAAATGACGCGTCGTACGATAGTATGAAGAAGCGGGTCAAGGAACAGATCGAAAAAGTGTTCCGCCCCGAGTTCCTCAACCGCGTCGACGACATCATCGTCTTCCGCCACCTCACCGTGGAGGATCTCAAGACCGTGATCGACATCGAACTGGCCAAGGTTCGCGAGCGGCTGCTCGAACGCGGGCTGAAGCTGGCGCTGACGGACGAAGCCAAGACGTTCATTATTAAGAAGGGTTCGGATATGGACTTTGGCGCGCGGCCGTTACGCCGAGCGATCGAAAACTATGTCGAAGATCCGCTGTCCGAAGAACTGCTCAAGGGCGAGTTCGAAGGCAAGTCGCACATCACTGTCGACGTCAGGGAAGTGGCCGGCAAGAAGCATCTCTACTTCGACACCGCGCGTGGCGAAGGCGAGCCCGTCGCTGCCGCAGCAGGTGGTGAAGAGAAGGATAAGGACTAACCTCGTTCCCAGGCTCCCGCCTGGAAACGCACTGCCCCGAGGCTCCTGCCTCCCTGAACTGCGAGTAAGTTACAAAATCAAACCGCCGTGCTCACCTGAGCACGGCGGTTTTTTCGTATCCATAAACGATGCCGGCGAGCGCTGTTAACAACCCCTCAACTCGTTGCCTAACAGTCGCCTACGCAAGCCGACTCGGCAACGTCATCTCCGCGCATCGTCCGTGCCAGAAAATCTGGCGTAGAACAAAATCGTACCGATTAGGCCGAGCGCGGAAGCCGACCACAGCATCGCGGCAGGGCCAATCGACACCCAGATGATGCCGCCCACCAGCGGCGCCAGCATGATGCCGACACTTCGCGCAGCCCAATAGACCCCGATGGCTTGTGTGCGAAATTCCGACGGCGCAAGTTCGGTGATCATCGCCTTGCGAGCAGGTTCTCCGATCTCGCGCAGGCCGCCGATGATAAACACCACGATCAGCCCCCACAGTCCGACGTGCGGGCCGAGCAGTACCAGCGTCAGTGGAAACAAGGCGAAGAAAATGAACGTCAAGCCGATGAACGGTTTTTTCGCCGCGCCCGCCCGGCTGGCGAAGTGTCCGATTGGTAAATACAACAGCAGGCTCGTCAAATTCATCACCGTCAACAATGCCGAAAGGTAAAATGCCGCGGCTGCAGCGATCGTCCAACCTCGCTCCACAAGAATGTTGACGCAGTACAAAATGATGAACTCGCGCGGCATCCCGTCGCACCAGCGGGCAAAAATGTCACTGATCAGCAATTGCCGCAACTGCGGGTCGAACTGTTGCAACAACTTCCAGGGGTGATGCAGCGTCAGCACAATATCCATCACCGCAGTATGCATAAACCGATGTTGAACGGCCAGGCTGACTGCAACCAAGACAATCGACAAGGCAATCGCCGCCCGCACGCCGGCAATTTCACCCAACCAGGCAACTAGCGAGCCGCTGACGAAATACGCAAACAGCGACGACAGCCGTTTCTGAATCGACTGCAGCGAGAATGCCATCGAACGACGATGCGTGCTGAGCGAATCGCCGACCACTCGCAATGTGGCCGGTCCCGCGATGCTGTTCCAGATGCCGACCAACGGTAACGCGACAAACACGGCCAGCTTGTTGGGCCAGATCAGTAGAATGACCAGTCCAAACAACGGCAGCACATTGAACAACAATAGCGCCCGCCGTGTGTTGAACCGAGCGGCTACCGTTCCGCCCAGGTAGAAGGCGCCGGCATCCAGGAAATCTTTGGCGCAGCCATACGCGGCAATCAGCAGTATCTGCGCGTCGAGCCGGGTTAAATACTCCGGCATCAGGGGCGACCACAGCTCGTTGGCCATGCCAACCAGCAAAACTGCCGCCAACAGCGCCCCGGTCGATGCGTTCAGGGCCAGCCAGGCCCGCCATCCGACATCGGTCGGCTCTTCGGCGGATCGCGGACCGTGTTGCACGCCAGCGTCTACTCCCAGTTTTTGAAACTCGATTGCAAACCCCGGCCATCATCGATCGCTGGAGGAAAGCGGTACAAGGACCCGATGAACGATGGCCCGAGCCTGCAGGATAAATAACTTCTGCCCTGTGTAGGCCCACTCGATATCCAGGGGTTTACCGAAGCGAGCTTCCAATGTCAAGAATTGTTCGACCAGCGCGGCCACATCGATCGTCGACGCAGGCTTGGTTTGCCGTCGCTCATCGTCCAGGATATCGCCGGTCAGTCGATCGACAACCACGCGTTCCGGTTGAATGCGGCCGCCCGTCACGTCTGCGTTGCCACCGGCCACGAATTCCAGAATCACCGCATTGCGGTTGCCGGTCCGCGAATCGAGCGTCAGGCACACGCCGGAATAGTCCGGTTCGATCATCCGCTGAACGATGATCGAACCGCGATAACCGGCCTCACCGTTTCCTGACCCGTTGCTTGCCAAAAACTCATGCAACGCGGGGAAAATTTTTTTGACCTCAACATTCAGCAGGCTGCGGTAAGCTCCCGCCAGCGAGCCATGATCGCTATCTTCGACCACGGCGCTGCTGCGGAGTGCCAAGGTTTCGTTGGCCGCGAGCCCGAGTTGCCGTATCGTCCAGGCTTCGAAAACGGCACGATCTGCGGCCAATGCTTCCGGCTGCGAATTCCGGATATCATCACAGTTCAACAAAAAGAACTCGGGCACGTGAAAGCCGAGCGCATGAACGCGGTCGAGGTTGTGAGCTTTGCCGCCGACCTGTTCCAGTGGCCTGATTCCGGAATTACCCGGCACCACGCACGACAGCGGCTTGATTTCCTGCGACAGTTTCCGCACCACGCCAGTCTCAGCATCGAGTTCGACCAGGTCGCCATCGCGCAGATGTTCGAGCAGCCGGTCGATGCCGATGATCGTTGGAATGCCGAGCTCGCGGCAAATGATGGCTGCGTGCGAAGTGACGCCGCCTTGCTCGGTGAGTACGCCGCCGGCCTTTTTCAAAATGCCGATCAGATCAGGATCGGTCGACTCGCTGACCAGAATCGAGCCCGGCTCAAAATCTTCGCGCAGGTCGTCCGCGCGAATCACAACGCGGCATCGACCGCTCACTTTACCGCGGCAGGCCACGTGTCCACGCAGTTCGCCGGATTGATTGGCGACGGTCGATTTAACTTGTACCAACCGTTGCAATTCCAGAAACTCGGGGCCGGACAAAACGAACTCCGTGCCGTCGACGATCGCAAACAGACAGCCGTTTTCCCGCGCTGCGGTCATAGAAGGCGCGCGGCGATGCGATGTCAGCGATTCATACACTTCCTCCGGCGTCATACAACGCACTGTCCATTCCGCAACGCCAATCCGCCTGGCAATCTCTGCCAACAGCAGGTCCAGGTAGTAGAAGTTTCGCAACTGCGCGTTGCGGCGATGCAACTTTGCCGCGCCAATTTGCGGATAGATGTCGAACAGCGCCTGATGGGCAGCATCCAGATTGAGCTCTTCCAATATCGCTTGCCGCGCGCGCTCCCGGCCGGCAACAGAATGCTTGTCACAAGTGCATGTTGTCGACGCTGGCCGGTTCAGACCTTCCCTCAAACGATCGATGTACTGCCCCAGCGACGCCGGCTCGCGACGACCGTAGCCATGATAGCTCAGGAAACGCCACTTCTTGTGGTGCGCGCGAATCTGCTTGAGCAGCGACGGATCGAGGAACATCCGCAAACGCGAAGATGACGCGGCGGTTGTCAGCCGAGCTGCGCCCGCGGTCCGTGCAGCGTCGACAAGCGTCTCGAACTCCATAAGTTCTTGCGCCAACACGCTGGGCGCTAGCGGCTGCGAGAGCACGGCAAACGCCTCGTCCGCTGCCGTATGTGTCAGCCCACGGCTCCGCAACTGCTCCAACAAGTAGTTAGAAAAATACGAAACGCCCCGGTCGAGCGCTTCCGGCAATCGCGCGTAACGATTGAGCGCACGCTGAGCAGCATCGTGCTTCCGGTAAAGCCGCAACAGCTCTTCGTCCGAATAACGTGTCAGCCTGGCAGCCGAAGTCTTAGGCGGGAAGGCTCGCGTCAGCTTATCGGACAATTCGACAATTCTTTGAACAATTTGCGGCAACCAGCGCGGCTGCTGCAAAGCTCGCTCGACAATCGCTCGCGCGGTCGCAACGCACTCCTGCTTCAATAAGTAGTAATGCTCGGTGAACCCTTGGTAAAATGCCAGCAACGTGCTGTAGCCGGCATAAAGTCCTGCCGTTTGTCGCTCGCATGACGCCCGCAGGTACCAGGTCGAAAAATGCAAATCCTCGTCGTAGTTGACAGCCCCCTTCACCCACTCTTGGCCATCAATGGCGCGACGCAGCCGAGCGAAGCTACTTTCGCTATGCGTCGCGCGCGGCGCGTCCGCAGCCGGCTGCTTCAACTCGGGATTTGAATTGTCCAGCAGCGTCATCACGACATGCTTTCAAAAGGAATCGAATTGGACGATCCCGATTTTAGCCGCAGCGCATTTTTCCTGCTGAAACTTTATCTAGAATTTATCAAACGGAATGAATGGGTGCATGCAGTGTTACTTCTTAATCTCCCTCACTCGGATATTCTTAAAATCAATCGCCGCACCTTCCGCCTGAATGCCTAGATAACCCTTCTCAGGCTTGAAGCCGGTGGCTTCCCAGGCGAGCTTGCCGTTGCACCAGAAGGTGAGCTTGTCGCCTTCGGCCAGCACGCGCCATTCGTTCCATTCGCCGGGCGGTTTTTGCAGGTCCGGCACCGGCTTGGCTTCCTTCGGGCCGCCGCTGGCAAAACTGCCTTGCTTGCCGAACGCCAGGTTGATCTGATTGGCGTCGACCGATTTGCCGCTGCGAATGTAAATGCCGGAGTTGTAATTCGTCTTCGCTGCCCGCCACTCGAGCTTCAATTCAAAGTCGGCATACTCCTTGGCCGAAGCCAGATGAGGCTTGCCGCCGCCGGCCAGCCGGATCATGCCGTCCTCCACCTTCCAGTTCTTGGGCACTTCCTTCGGCGGCGACTCTTCCGCAAACCGCCAGTTCGTAAAGTCCGTGCCGTTGAATAGCGAAACAAAGCCGGCCTTTTGCTCTTCGTCGGTAAGATCGGCAGCGCGAACGCTAGAGGCAACGATCAGGTTGAGTAATAGTATCGCGACTGCGAATGCGAAAAACTTTTGGCAGCGATGCGTTGTCGAGAGCATGTTGGTCTCCGGGAGTGAGAGTTGGGCGGGCGAACGCGGCGGCAGTTGCCCTCAAGTATTGCCAACCCGCGCGGCGGCGGCAACTAGGCGCGAGAAAGGGAGCACGTCTAACTTCGCTCGTAAGTTTTTTTGAATGACAACGGTTGCTCAGAATAGCTAACGTCGCAAGCTGCGTCGTCAACGTGGGAGGCACTTGCAGTTCTTTCACTCAACCGGCAGAATGTCCGCTGGCGGTGGTTTGTTTCTTGGTTCAAATCGTGCGGATTGATCATGCCAAAACTGACGGTCGAAGGTGCGGGCTCGTTTGATGTTCCTGCCGGCAAGCGGATGGTGAATGCTCTGGTGGACGATGTCGGCATCGATCAACTGCACGCTTGCGGCGGCAACGCCAAGTGCACTACCTGCCGCGTGGAGTTCATCGCCGGCGAGCCGGACCAGATGACCGAAGCGGAGAAGGCCGTGCTCACCGCCAAAGGCCTGGCTGGCACGCCGGGCCTGCGGTTGAGCTGCCAGATCGTTTGCGATCATGACATGGAAGTCCGCGCCCCAATGCGTTTTGCCGGCAGCGGCCGCGTGGACTCCGGCAAGCGGCCGTTGGACGACATCCAGCCGCCGCCAATCTGGACAGCGAAGTGAGCGTGCAACGCGACGGGAGCAACCTGCATGATTCTGGCCGGCGCCACTGCATGGGACGTTGATGGCGTGCGCGTGCCGCGTTTTCTCTATGGCACCGCCTGGAAGGAAGACCGTACGCAGCGACTGACGGAACTGGCCATTCAGCAGGGCTTTCGCGGCATCGATACCGCCAACCAGCGGAAGCATTACTTCGAAGCGATGGTCGGCGAGGCGGTCAAGGAGGCGATTGCCCGCGGCGAAGTGACGCGGAAGGACCTGTTTCTGCAAACTAAGTTCACGTCGCGCGATGGGCAAGATCAGCGGCTGCCATACGATCCGGCCGCGCCGGTCACGCAGCAGGTCGAGCAGTCGCTAGCCAGTTCGCTTCAGCACTTTGGCGTCGACCAGATCGATTCATTTGTTCTGCACGGTCCCACACATCGCGTTGGCCTGGGCTTTGCCGATTGGGAAGCCTGGCGGGCGATGGAAGCGGCGCACGTGGCCGGCAAGACCCGGCTACTGGGCGTGAGCAACGTGTCGCTCGAGCAGTTGCAGAAGCTGCATCACGGTGCCAAGACGCCGCCGCGGTTCGTGCAGAATCGCTGCTTTGCCATCAACGGCTGGGATCGCGCGGTGCGGCAATTTTGCAGCGACCACAACATCGTCTATCAAGGCTTTTCGCTGCTCACGGCCAATCAGCAGATTCTCGGCCATCCGGAAATTCACCGCCTGGCCAATCAATACCAGCGGACCACCTGCCAGATCGTCTTCCGCTTCGCCCTGGACGTGGGCATGCTGCCGCTGACCGGTACCACCACGGCCGAACACATGCGCGAAGTCCTCGCCACGCTCGACTTTCAGCTCCAGCCGGCCGAAGTCAGCAAGATCGAAAGCCTGGTCGAAAGACACGTGTGATCGGGGTCGGGAGTCGATTCGCCGAGTGAACTCTATTTTGCCAACAATGCTGATGGCGAATCGATTCCTGAACCCTTTGGCGTTTCCAGTGTCTTCGCGCTGATTACTCGATAATCTCAATTGCATCGCCCAGGCGGATTTCGCCATCCGCAATCACTTCCGCGCCGATGCCGCCGCAATAGGCAAAATATTTCAGCACGAGCGGCTGGCCTAATAAGTAGGCCAGGTGAGCGCACGGCGGAAACGGTTTGACGCCGCGCAAGATCGCCTGGCCGCAGCGGAATTGCCGGCCAATTAGGCTATCGAGTTGCACATTGGCGGTGACGACATTTCGCCGCAGCATCGCAAACGTGAATTCCGTGTTATGCCCCACGTTCACAGCCGCGATCGCTTCGCTTTCGATCAATGTCACATTCGCGCCCCAGCCCGGCTTGTTCGAATAGAAGCCGTTGTTCAGATAGTAGCGATCGCCCTCAAGTCCGCGGCCGGCCACTGCCCGCAACGCTTCGACAGCCGTCAGCGGCACGCTCTGATTGGGCGCGATGCACAGTCCGACGATAGTGGGCGACTTGGCCATAAACTGCAATACAACTACGGCGAACCGACTCCCGACCCCGTCGGCTTGCGCTTCCAAACACCAATGTAGCCGAACTTTTCGACTTGCTCGAAGTTCGAGGAATCTTCAGAGCGGAATCGCAACGGCTTGTCGCGCCGCGGCCGTCGTTCGACCAGCCGCCACTGGTCGTCCGCGGTGAATCCTTTTGCGTCTGGCGGTGATGTTTCGATTTGCCAGCGGAGCCGCAAATATTGATTGAGTGGGCTGCCAATGTAGTAACGGGGATCAACGTCATGGTCGACGGCTTCGAAACCGTTAAAGAACAGTTGGTAGCCAATCTTGGCTTGCGCCGGCTGCCCGCCGTCCTTGAGAATCTGGCCAGCGACAAAATCGGCCGCTTGAATTTCTGCCGAATCGATGCCGGCAAAACCATCGAGCTGCCACTCGGCCCCTCTGAGGGCTAGCACGGTATTGCAGATGATACCGAGGCTCACGCAACTGAGTACGACCACCTGAACGAGAAAGTTCCAGCGCAAACGCCGCGGAATTTCGTACGCGGCAATCGCCAATACCGCAATTTGCAGCGGCCAGAGTCCCCACTGGTATTTTGCGTTGGTGGCCAACAGCGCCAAAGCCAGCCACGGCCCGGCAACCAACCACAACAGCACAGCAAACGGCAACGGTTGGTTTGAATCCAGCGGCGGCTCGGCACCCTGGCTGCAGCGCATAGCTGTCGAGGATGCAGCAACAAGTTGATCCAAACGATGCAGTTGCCGTGCGGTCCAGCGACGCATAACCAACAGCAGGCCGCCGGCAATCAACAGCGCTTCCAGCACGACGATCATCTTCCAAGGTCCCGGATTCAGCGGCTTGCCGGACACGCGCTCTGCCACCCAGGGATTGGCAACGACGCCGGCCGCAATCAAAAGTCCGCCAATCGCCGCGAGCCAGCGGTGGCGTTCCAATTGCTGCGGCAGCTTAAAGATGTGCGTAGCGACTGCCAGATAAGTTGCCAAGAAGAGGATGGCTGCAAGATAGCCAAAGATCGAGAACTCGATGAAGTTGTTGACCAGATTGCGGGCAAAGATGAACCCCCGCAGTGCGATCGTGCGCAGCGGCTTTGCGGAAGTGGCAACGGCCGCCAGTTCGTGCGGATGGTAGTCGACCAATTCGCCCTTTTCTTCATCCCAAGTCCCTAGTTCCGGGCCAAACGCAGTCAAATCCTGCGCCTGCTGCGGATGCAGCGATTGCGCGAAAAGTTGCGAACGGAGGTCGATGAAGTCGCGCTGCCGCTCGAAGTTCAAATACGGCGCCCAAACGGCCAACGAAACAATCAAGCCGGTTGCAATCGCACTCCAGCGGAGCGGTGGCCGGTAAACCCACCAGGCGACGATAAACATCACGCCGGCCGGCGCCATTTCCAAATAGAGCAAGAGTCCGATGCTGAACACAATCAAGGCCGCGCTCAAGAACCAGGCGTTGCGGCGCTCGATCCACAGCAACACGAAATACGTCATCCACACATAGGCGGCCGGATGGGCGCGCGGCCAGAGCGACGAACCATACATGATGCCCAGCGCCGAAAGTGCGTAGAGCATCATCGCCAGCCAGGCAGCAGACGTATTGGAGCAGCGCCGAACCAACAGAAACAGACCCGCCAGCGTAACCAGTTCCAGCAATATCGCGCCAACCAATTCGAACAATCGCGGCTCGCCGGTGAGTACGCCGGGAACGAACAGCCAGGCAGTGCCGGGCGGAATGTGACTGCCAAAGCTGCACAGACCGCCGTAGCGAGGCACGCCTTGGCCATGCACCACACGCAACGCTTCGTCGATATTGATCACTTGATCGTAATTGAAACCGTTCAGCCGTCCGCGCCAGCCCTGCACGCTGAGTATCAGCCCCGCCGCAATCGCAGCGATCGTCAATACTCGGTAAAGCGTGCGTAGCATGACGTTCCTGAGACGACGAGCGTCGGCGGTGTGGTGAATGGTCGAAAAGGCGACGTGCTAATCGTTTCCGCCCTGCCAAGGGATCTTCACCAGTTCGATCATTTCGGGCGAAGAGGCGAGCACCAGATCGGTTTCTACATCCTGGCAACCGAGCACGCGCCGCAGTTCCGCCAACGTGGGCTGATTGATTCTCGCGGCGCGGCCGCGGGCGTCGAGCGGAAAAATGTGAAAGTTCTCGGCCAGTTCGCCCAGGTAGACATCGGCATCCACACCCAGTCGTTCAATAAACCGTGAATTAAATTCGGCGAACCCAAACGCTTGCCCGCAACGACTGGCCACGTGTCGCATGCCGCGCATGACCGGCGGCTCGTAACCCTCCACGTCCACTTTGAAGATCAAGCGGTCTTGCGAAAGATCACGCTCAGCCAGCAGCGAATCAATGGTTACGGTTCTCGTGCGTTGCTGCTCTAGTCCAGGTTGCGTTGCGGACAACACAGCCGACGAACGGCCCGACCAGTTTGGATCGACAAAAAAAGTGCCTTCTTCGTCGAGCTTGTCTCCGGCCAGCGCAAACACAGTTTCGATCCGCCCGGCATTAGGATGCGCAGCCCGCGAGCGCTCGATCCAGGGCCGCAAATGCTCGTTCGCTTCGATGCCAATAATGCGATCCGCGTCCGGATAGACTTCGGCAAACAGGAATTCGCCGTAGTTCAGCCCGACGTCCAACACGATTGTCGGCCGGATCGCTTCCACGGCGCGATGCCAGATGCCTTTCATCAACGGTTGCCCGCCGGCGCCGCAGAGCAACACCGCGCGGCCGCGATTTTCGTGCGGATCGACGTACATCCAACTGCCGGAGTTCGGTAATTGAAGCCGCTCGGGAGAGAAGCGGCCATGACGCCGCCACAGCCGGACGTCGTCGGTCAAGCGCTTGATCCAAGCCACCCGCTGCAACCGCTGCCAGGCGGGCACCAGCAACGGCACGCGTTTTAGTCCGCTCTTAAGCGACATGTCAGATTTGGCCCTAGCGGCGGAACCAACGCAAAAACGGATTTACGCGCAGCGAAACGTGCAACGACATCCGTCGATGACCGTCAACGCCCCGCAGACGCCGGTGATAACCCATTACATTGGCGATCACCAGCGTATTCTTGGGTACGGTGAATACGGTTTCTTCGAGGCCAAGTTGTTTGAGTTCTTCCGGCGCGATCCGCCGCGATCCCTGATTGCGGCCGCAACTTTCGCGATACACGTAGCCGAGTTGAGTGGAGGAAAGGCGATGCGAGCCTTTGACGTATGCCAGCGGGCCGTGCTCCAGCGTGACGTCGGTCAGATAGAGCCACGCTTTGTGCGTGTCGAAGAAAATATCGCTGTGCAGATCGCTTTCGGGATCTTTGACGTCACCTGCGCCCTGCACAACTTGTTCGATGGCCAAATGGCTGACATCTTCGCGGAAAGGACGTTTTTCGGCTGCGGCCAAAATGGAGTGCAAACGTGGATCGTGAAAGAACTGGGCCACCGCCGGAATCTCAGCTTCTGGCTTGCCGGCCAGGCTGACCTTATTGACGGTCGTCGGCCCGTGCTGAATGTGAGCCACCTCGGACGGATGCGTTTGCAGATAGGACTCGGCTTCGGACTGTACCTGCTGCAGCAATTCCGGCGGTAGAAAATCGGGAATGGTGATCGCGCCGTCGCGGCGTAATTCCTCGACCTGCCGCCGAATCGTCGAGCAATTTGGAGTGGGAGCCAAGCGGTACAACGACCGCGCAGCCACCGTACGAAACACCTGCGCGCCCATGCGGTTGAGCAACGGGCTGCTTATGGTCTTGTCGGAAGAAATGATGCGAACAATCGGCCTGAACATGCACAATTCCAGCGAGAAAACACCTGGCGAAACGGAGCGACCGTAGCAATCACTCGGAACCTCTCCATTATAACAGTTTTGGCAAATTCGTCGCCAAAAACGCTACAAACCGCCAATTTTCCGGCATGGCTCCGCATCGGACTTTCCGGTTCTAGCGGTTCGACAGGCCCGGGCCGCAAACGCTCGTTCCTATCGCTTACGGGCGACCAACAAATCGCAAGACGCCAGGCTGTCTGCGGTAAACAGCAGCGGCGGTTTCGCAAATAGGGATTTCAGTCGGTGGTGCAGCCGATACCAGGGCGTAACCCAGTAGCGATCGAGCGATGGGCCAATCTGCGGGTCGTGATAGGGGTTATACGCAATGCAGCGGACTTCGGCCGCGCCAAGTTCGTGGAGCCACTGTGCGTAGCGCTGGCGCGGATAGTCGGTGCGAGTGAATTCTTGTTGTGCCGGCGGCGGTGGGAACCCGAGCATCCGCTTGACCAATCTTTTTAGCCAGGTCGGCGTCAGACGCCACGGACTGAACAGCAAATTGGTTAGCCAGCGGCGCGATTTGGGAATGGCCGGCACAATCACCATGAACAGCAGGCCGCCTGGACGCAACAGTCGCAGCGCCTCGGCTAGCACCGGTTGCGGATCGTCGAAATGTTCGAGCAAGCCGATGTTATAAACACAATCGCAACAGTTGTCCGCCAGGCCGGTCCGCCGCGCATCCGAGAGAATGAAGTTTGGCGGCGGTAGCCCTTCGCGGGCAAAGTTCTGTGCAGCCAGGGCCAAACCTTGCGGCGCCATGTCTACCAGCGTCACTTGCCAGCCCTTGTCAGCCAGATACATCGAGGTCGTTCCGCGCCCGGAACCCAATTCGATGCCATGCTTGCCGGACGCCTTCACGCTGAGTTCGGCCCACAGATCTTCGAAATAACACTGCTGGCAGAAGGCGCGAGTATATCGAGCCGCTCGGCGGCTAAAGACCTGTTCGTAGCCGGAACTGCCGCTGCCCCAAACCTCGTCCCATTGCCGGAAATCGCCTTCGCTCATCGCAGCCGGCGACGTTGTGTCGGAAGTGTCGGAGACGGGGTTGAGCATGCAAGCAGCCAACGGACAAACGGCTTGAGTAACGAGCAAGGGCGCGGATAGGAAACTCGGCAATTTCATTGATTATAACGGCATTCGCAAATCCGTCATCCAAAACACCGATAGCGTGCTTATCTCGACGGCTCGGATTCGTCTTGAGTCGGGTTAGCAACCGCGCGCTGAGCGGATGGTCGTCCAGTCAGCGAACGGAGTTGACGGACCAAAAAACGCAAGTCATCCAGACGAAAACGAAACAGGTGCGATGGTGTTGGCGCAATCAACCGCCGGTAAACGATCACTGCCACAACTGCCATGAACAAGTATCCGAGACTCGAAGCCGCCGCGGCGCCCCATATGCCAAAGGCTGGGATCATGCTGAGATACAGGATAGCGGATAGCGCCGTGCCAATGGCAGTGATCGAACTGCTGGCGCCTGGTCGGCCGCTACCGGACACGTACTTGGTGATTACTTTGGTTGTGGTCATTGCAATGGTGCCCGGAATCAGCATTAGAAGCGGCTGCGCGGCATCCAGATAGCTGCTACCGCCCAGCAATCGAATCGCCCAAGTTCGCGTTAGGGCCAAGACCACGCCTGCCGCAATCATGATGATAATCAGTCCGCGATGCACTCGTTCGGTAAGCGCGACTCGCCGCTCCTGGTCTTTTTCCGCGGCGATCTTGTTGAACAGCACATATGCCAACGAATCGGGCAAGAGCCACAAGAGTTCTGAAACCTTGACCGCCACGCTGTAGATGCCCAGCAAGCCCGGTTCGTAGAACCAACTGATTACAAGTTGATCCAATCGCAAGTTAGCGCGGACGGCCAGATCGCCCATCCAGATTCGCAGGCCGTATGACAAGCCTTCGCGAAAAAACGGCTGATTCAGCGACCAGGAAATCGGCTCGTACCGGACGATC
>JADMIO010830188.1_pt1 | contig 38867 bp, 32 predicted proteins | sample 8958161 | NCBI WGS metagenome assembly JADMIO01 (sample SAMN16585339, study PRJNA669376) | soil metagenome | isolation source: Crop rotation soil | place: USA: Cullars Rotation, Alabama | collected 2011 | reverse complement strand
CGCGACTTCAAGTCACGTGAATTCCAAGCTTCGGATCCCACTGTGCTGGAAAGGCAGGCTGCGTCGTGGACGACTGGACATGCGTCCGCGGCACGTCCTACGTCTATCCGGGCACGCCGCTCAGCGCTGCACAGGTGAGCGCCTATCTCGCGCAGGGCTTCGAAATCGCGATGCACCTGACGATGGATCCGGCGACGCAGTTCGGCTGCGGCGCCGATTACACGCCGGCGAGCCTGGCGAGCGCCTACTCGACCCAGATCGGGCAATGGCATGCCGCCTTCCCGACACTGCCCGGGCCCTTCACGCACCGGATGCACTGCATCACGTGGAGCGACTACTCGTCACAGCCATCGTCGGAGCTCGCCAACGGCATCCGGCTCGACACCAGTTATTACTACTGGCCGCCGACCTGGATCAACGATGTGCCGGGGCTCTTCACCGGCTCGGGGATGCCGATGCGCTATGCCACGGCGACGGGATCGATGATCGACGTCTACCAGGCGGTGACGCAGATGACCGACGAGTCGGGTCAGACGTACCCGAAGAACATCAATACGCTGCTGGACAACGCACTCGGCGCCACGGCGTACTACGGCGCGTTCACGGCGAACATGCACACCGACTCGAATCCATCAGCGGGTTCCGATGCGATTGTCGCGTCGGCGCTGGCGCGGTCGGTGCCCGTGGTGTCGGCGAAACAGATGCTGACCTGGCTCGATGCGCGGAACGGGTCGCTCATCAACGGCATCAGCTGGGCGGGCAGCACGCTGACGTTCAGCGTCTTCCCGGCGATGTTCGCGAAGAACCTGCAGGTGATGGTGCCGACCAACTCCGGCTCGCTGACGATCGGGAGCATCACGCAGAACGGCGCGCCGGTGCCGTACACGACCCAGACGATCAAGGGCGTCAGCTACGCGTTCATCACCGTGACGGCTGGCCCGTACTCGGTGGCGTACCACTGAGGATCGAAGTGATGATCTGGTGACGACGCCGTCCGTCGCGTGCCTCGGCACGCGACGGACGGCGATCGTTATGAGGGCGGGCGGCTAGCTCTTCTTGGCGGTGCGCTTCCCTCGCGCTTTCACCGGTTTGACCGGCGCCGGTGTCGACGTCGGCACCAGCACCACGCGCGGCGAAGAGAAGGTGCGCACACCGTGCGCATCGAAGTCGATGACCGTATGGTACTCGTTCACGCTGCTCACGGTGCCGTCACCGTACTGCGCGTGCGCGACGCGATCTCCCGCGGAATGCATGGGCATATCACCATTATGACGCATGGCCGCAACGTGAACGGCCGATAGCTGTTGTAGAGCCTCCGGCCATCAGGTACGATGCCGGGTCACATCACGCCGCTTTCCTGAGTCCTGGTCCGCGTGGACGATCAGCCCTCACCAAAGCATTGGGAGGGTTAATGAGCTTTGAACGTCTGCCGGAGCCGCCGGGAGCGCGAAAAGACGTCACCGCCGGGGTGACGCCCACACAGTGTCCCGAATGTCGATCGAAAGCCGTCGGGACCCTGGCGAAGACCATCACACCTGAGACCTACTGGCGATGCCAGTCGTGCGGCGCCGTGTGGAACGAGAGAAGGTCCCGCAACAAGCGGTGACCCGGGTGACCGCGCCCACGATCCGCGCTAGGGCTGCGTCACCTTGACGTAGGTCACCTTCATCTGCTGCGGCAGCGTCCCCGCGGAAATGGTTCCGCCGCCAGTGCCGCCGATCGCGGTGTTGATGATCAGGAACATCGGCGTGGACGGCACGCCGCTCGTCACCTTGCACGTGCTCTTTCCGTCGATCAGCCACTCCAGCGATCCCGCTTTCCAGATCATCGTGTACGTATGCCAGTTCGTGCTCGTGTCGGTCGTCGTCGGCGAGCAGCCGGCGTTGTTCGAACCGGAGTGGATCTGCTGATTCACGACGCTGTGGCTGCTGTGCAGGATCTCGGTCATGTCGATCTCGTCCGAGCCCGGCTGAGGCCACTTGCACGCCCCGGAGTCGTCCGCGGTGCCTTTGAACGACTGCTGGCAGTTCGTGCCGAGGAACCAGAGCGCCGGCCACGGTCCCGTACCGCCGGGCATCAGTGCGCGAATCTCGACGGTGCCATAGGTGAAATTGAACGAGTTCCAGATGACGGCGCCTGACGTGTAGCCATACGACGTCCCGTTACAGGTGATCGACTGCACCTTCGTGGTGAGCGTGAGGCCGCTTCCTGTCGCCACGTTCGCCGGCTTGTAGCATTGCGCCTCACTGTTGCTGGTGTCGCCTTGGCGATCGAGGACCGTCCACAGATTCGGATCGGGTGCCGAAGCCGTGAAATCGTCGTAGAAGATCACGTTCCCTGCGGGCGGCGCCGCGGCCGCCGTCGTGAACGACCACGTCACATCGGAGGCGAGCGCGTTGCCCGCCACATCCGTCACCCCTCCCGTTCCGCCTCTCACCGTCATGGTGTAGGTCTTGGAGTTGCCGAGCGCCGACGACGGCGTCAGCGTCGCCGTCAGCGTCGACGCGTTGTAGCTGACGCTCGCCGGCACCGTCACGTTCGCCGGATCCCGCAACACCATGTTCGCGGTCGTGATCGTTGCCGCGTTCATCGCTTCGCTGAATTTCGCCGTCACCGTCGTCGTCGTCGCGACACCGCTGGTGCCCGAGGCGGGCGTCGTGCTGGTGATCGTCGGCGGCGTCGTATCGGCAGGGGCCGAGGTCGTGAAGACCACGTCGACCCAGTAGTTGGCGGCGTTGTAGCTTTGCGTCGGGAACACGCTCGATGATGATTGCGCGTACACACCGTTGCCGCCTGATGCGCTGCTCGAGAGCGCGTGCAGCGGCGGTGAATTCACCGCATTGGTGAACCCCGACGTGGTTGCCGCGTAACGGCCGGCGGTCGTGTGGTACGACGCGACGTACGTCGTGTTCGCATTGATCGCGATGGGCGAGGCAAACGTGACCTGCTGCCAGCCGGATGCGGTCTCGGCGCTGAACGTCGCCCGGCCGAGCAGCGTCCCCGACGAGCTCCACAAATTGCCGATGTGGGTCCCGGTGTTCTGCGCGTACTTGTAGAACCGGACCGCCGTGATGTACCCGGATACGTCGGACTGGAACTTCACGCCCAGCTCGAGCTGCGCCACTTCCGCATCTTCAGGTCCGACCGTCGTCGACGGCGTCCACAGGCTGCAGGGACAACTGCCCGACGCCGCAGCAGTCGTAAACGACCACGTGAAATTGTTCGCGAGCGGGTTGCCTGCCGCGTCGGTCACGCCACTGCTCCCGCCGAAGACAGTCGCCGTGTACATCGTGCTGGCGGCGAGCGCGGCGCTCGGCGTCAGCGTCGCGGTGAACGTCGTGCTGTTGTAGCTCACGGTGGCCGACACCATCGCGTTCGACGGATTGCGCAACACGATCGTCGACGTCGAGATCGTCGACGCTTTCATCGCTTCGCTAAACCGTGCCGTCACGGTCGTCGATGTCCCGACGCCCGTGGCGCCGGACGCCGGCGTCACAGCGGAGACGGTCGGCGGCGTCGTGTCGGCAGCAGCGGTCGTCGTGAACGACCAGCTGTAGTTGCTCACGAGCGGATTCCCTGCCGCGTCAGTCACGCCGCCGGCGCCGCCGGTGATGGTCGTCGTGTATGTCGCGCTGTTCGCGAGCGCTGCGTTCGGCGTCAGCGTTGCCGTGTACGTTGTGCTGTCGTACGCGACGGTCGCCGCAACGGTCGCATTCGACGAGTTACGCAGCGTGATTGTCGACGGCGTGATCGTCGACGCTTTCATCGCTTCGCTGAACCGCGCCGTCACGGTCGTCGTCGTCGCGACACCGGTGGCGCCGGAGGTCGGCGTCACGGCCGACACGGTTGGCGGCGTGGTGTCAGCGGCCGCCGCGGCAGTCGTAAATGACCAGGTGTAGTTGCTCGCGAGCGGATTGCCGGCCGCGTCGGTCACCCCGCTGGAACCGCCCGTAATCGTCGCGGTGTAGGTCGCGCTGTTCGCGAGCGCGGCGCTCGGCGTCAGCGTTGCCGTGTACGTTGTGCTGTTGTACGCGACGGTCGCCGCAACGGTCGCGTTCGACGAGTTACGCAGCGTGATTGTCGACGGCGTGATCGTCGACGCTTTCATCGCTTCGCTGAACCGCGCCGTCACGGTCGTCGTCGTCGCGACACCGGTGGCGCCGGAGGTCGGCGTCACGGCCGACACGGTTGGCGGCGTGGTGTCAGCGGCCGCCGCGGCAGTCGTAAATGACCAGGTGTAGTTGCTCGCGAGCGGATTGCCGGCCGCGTCGGTCACCCCGCTGGAACCGCCCGTAATCGTCGCGGTGTAGGTCGCGCTGTTCGCGAGCGCGGCGCTCGGCGTCAGCGTTGCCGTGTACGTTGTGCTGTTGTACGCGACGGTCGCCGCAACGGTCGCGTTCGACGAGTTACGCAGCGTGATTGTCGACGGCGTGATCGTCGACGCTTTCATCGCTTCGCTGAACCGCGCCGTCACCGTCGTCGTCGTGGCGACGCCCGTCGCGCCGGACGCCGGTGTGACCGCGGAGACCGTTGGCCGCGTCGTGTCGGCGGCGCCCGAGGTAAAGACGACGTCTACCCAGTAGTTGCTTGCACTCCAGGTCTTCGTCGGAAACACGCTCGACGACGACTGCGCGTACACGCCGTTTCCGCCCGATGAGCCGCTCGCCAGCGCATGAAGCGGCGGAGAGTTCACGGCGGAGCTGAAGCCGTTCACGGTAGCCGCGTAGTGCCCGGTGCTGGTGTGGTAGGACGCGATGTAAGTCGTGCCCGCGGTGATCGCGATCGGCGACGCGAACGTCGCCTGCTGCCAGCCCGACGCGGTCTCGCTCGTAAACGTGACCGTGCCCAGCCTAGTGCCGCCTGCGGTCCACAGGTTGCCGACATGCGTGCCGGTGTTCGTCGAGTACTTGTAGAAGCGGATCCCTGTGATGGAACCGCTGACGTCGGACTGAAACTTCACGCCAAGCTCGAGCGCCGCAACCTCCGAATCCATCGGACCCGGCGTCGTCGTCGTCGTCCAGAGACTGCTCGTCGTTTGCGCGAAAGTGGCAGTCGGCGTGGACGTGATGGCAGTGGCGATGACGATCAGCGCGAGCAGGGTGTGTCGAAATTTCCCATCGAGTAGCGATTGCCGTGGATGGTGTGTGAAAAATGCTGCGGTACCCGGGCAGAGCGAATGTCGATTAGCCACGGGACCGAGGAGGGAGCAATGAAAAATCCCCGCGGCATGTCGAATCTGCGCGCGCGATGACGCAAGAAGTCGTGTCTGTTCTTTAGGGACCTTCCGCGACGGACTTTGTGGCGATGATGCTCAGTCAGTACTGACCAGGCACGTCGTAGCAGAGCATGGAGGCGACGCGCCGGTTTCCCGGCGCGTCGATGGAACGCAGCGAACGCTAGTTCGTCGCCTTGGTGCCTGGTGCCGCCGGCATCGGCCGCGACGAAACGTAGGCGGTGATGTAGACCATGTCCTCGTTCGTGAGCTTCGCGACGACGGGCTTCATCAGCTCGGTCCACTCGCCGTGGCGCGCACCGACCTGCATGTCGTAGAGCTGACGAGCGAGGTAGCTCGGCGAGCGGCCCGCGATGCCCGGTACCGGACCGAGCCCGCGAAGGTCGGGACCGTGGCACACCGTGCACGCCTCGGTCTTGCCGTTCCCGCCCTTCGTGACGAGCTCTTCGCCCTTCTTGATTGCGCCGACCGGCACGTACGCAACGAATCCCGAGCGGGGGTTGCGCAGCGGCTCGGTCTGCTCATCGTTCTCCGGTGTTTCGATGACGCGCATGCCGATCGGTTCCATCCCGCCCTCCTTCGCCTTGAAGAAGATCGAGCCTTCGGCGTTCGTCTTCGGAACCATCTTCGTTTCGACGACGCGGACCCACTGCGTCCACGGAGTCGATGCGAAGTACTCGGCGGCGCTGCGCGCTTCCTCGGGCGTCAGGTTCTTCGCGAACGTGATCATCTGGTTGACGTTCACTTTGCGCGGATCGCCCGGCTTGCGGACGCCGTTCTTGAAGTCGTTCAGCGTGTTCAGGATGTAGGAGACCGGAAGACCGGCGACGCCGCCGTTGCTCGGCCTGCCCTTTCCGTTCGGGTAGTGGCAGTACGAGCACGAGCGCACCTGCGGCTGGCGACCGACCGCGACGATGGGCGGCATCATCGGATGGTCTTCGGGGAACCAGTCAGCAGGACCGCGGATATCGGCGATCTGCGCGACGGTGAAGCCGCGATCAGTGCCGGGGATGTGATGCACCGACGTATCCGGAGCTTCGGCGGGCGCCGCCGCTCCCGGCGGCGTAATCGCGTACGCCCATGCCGGATAATTCGGTCCTGACGGCGCCGGCACATCGGCCGCGGCGCCGCGGCCGCCGCCGCCACGTCCGCCGCCACCGCCGCCGCCTTCCCGCTGCGCCGACACCGTCACCGTCACGAGCGCCGCGCACGCGATGACGAATACCCCAGTCAGAGTCTTTCGCATTGTTCGCTCCCTAGAAATCGTACTTGATGCCGAACTGCATGATTCGCGGCGCACCCGCCTGCGTGGTGATGCGGCCGAACGTTCCCGCGTTGAAATTGACCAGCGGATTGCCCCAGTTGAAGTGATTCAGCAGGTTGAACGACTCCAGCCGGAGTTCCATGCGCCGCGTCGATCCAAGCGGGATCAGCCGCGAGAGCGCCAGATCGATGTTCCAGAACGCCGGGCCGACCACCGCGTTGCGCTTCAGGTTGCCGAGCGTGCCGGGGTCCGGTTGCGCGAACGCCGCGGCGTTGAACCAGGTGGTCAGCGTCTTCTTGTAGTAATCCGTGCTCACCTGGTTCGGCCGCTGCTGGTTGGCGCCCGTGGTGCCGATGCCGGTCAGCGCGATGTCCTTGCCAGTCGTGATATTCAGACGGTCCCCGGTGCGCGCGTTCAGGATGCCCGAGGCGCGCCAGTGCGAGACGAGCGTCCGCACGGCGCCCTTGCCCCATTCCGGCGTTTCGTAGCCGAGGGTGGCCGATGCGATGTGACGATAATCCTGATCGCAGTAGCCCTCGTCGAACGACGGGTCGTTCGGCTTCAAGTAACCGGCGCTCGCCTGGTTGAACGTCAACGCCGTCGGCGTGCCTCTGCAGACGCCGAGCGTGTAGGTGCCGTTCACCGAAAGCCCTCTCCCCGCGCGGCGCACAGCCGACAACTTCACGCCCTTGTAGTTCTGGTAGCCGATGTCGGTGTTCTCGTCGAGCGCGCCGATGAACGCGCCCGCCGCCGGGTTGATCGTATTGAACACGCGGCGCTGGTTGCTGTTCGCCGTCGTCGAGCACACCGGGTACGACACGCCCAGGATGGTGCATGGCCCGAGTCCCATGTAGACGGCCGGGTTCAACGCCTTCTGCGCCCACAACCGATCCGAGTGGCTTCCGAGGTACGCGACCGACAGCCCCCAGTTCGCGCCCATCTGTTTCTCAACCGAGGCGTTCCACGACTGGATGCGCGGCGAGTTGATGCCGGGATCCATCGTGCCGAACGTGCCGAATGGCACGTAGTCGGTATTCGCGTTGGTCGTGACCGGGTGCGGATCGTGCCCCTGATACGGGTCGTCGAACGGCACGGACGTCAGGAACGACCGGTTACCGAACGGCGGCGCGTTGGCGTCGATGTTGTGGTACTCGCCCGCCATGAAGTCGTAAGCCATCGCGTATGACGAGCGGATGGCCAGGCGGCCGTCGCCGTGCACGTCCCACGCGAAACCGCCGCGCGGCGAGAGGTTCCACCACTGCTTGTTCATCCCCGTCTTCTTGTTGTTCGGGAACCCGGCGTCGCCCGCATAGAGCAGGCCCGCCGGCGCCTTCAGGAAGACCTTGCTCTGCACGTTGTTGACGAAGTTCTGCATGTTGAAGACCGAGATCACGCCGTTGCGCACGTCCTGGCCGAAGTACGGCTCCCATCGGACGCCGTAGTTGAGCGTGACGCGGCTGCTCACGCGCCACGAATCCTGGCCGTAGAGCCCGAGGTACCAGTTGTCCACCGGCAGCTTGCCGAGCCCGCCGTGCTCGACGCTGGTCAGCCGCCCCGTGAGGAAATCGGCGAGACCAAGGCCGGTCGTCGAGCCGTCGAAGATGAAGTTGCCACTGGCGCGTGAGGAGGACGTGTAGTCGCCGGTCCAGTACTGCACGTTGCCGCCGAAGCCGAGCTGATGCGTGCCTTTCACGACGGTGAGGTCGTCGGCCCCCTGGTACGTGTTGTTGAGAAAGATGGCGAATGTGTTCACGCCGGTGTACATCCGGAAGCCGCCGGTGATGGTCAACGGCGTGAAGCCGGGCAGGTAGCTGTAGAGATCTATCCCGACGTCCTTCGGCGAGAAGAACGGTGTCTGGTAGGTGTTGACTTTGGTCTTGTTCACGGCGAATCGGAACGCGTTGACGACCGCCGCGCTGAACACCGTCGTCTCTCCGGCGGTGAACGAGTGAATCATGTCGTTCAAGCCCGGGAAGTCGGTCTTCAGCAGGTTGTCCGAACCGCCGGAGTAGCCTGGCGGCTGGAGGACCTGCGTCGCCATGTAACGGCCAAAGAAGGCGTGCTTGGAACTGAGCTGATAATCCACCCTGACGAGCGGCTGCCGCTGATCCTGGTTCGCCGCGACGCCGAAGTTAATCAGCCCGCATGGATCGTTTGTCGTCGGCAGCCGCTTCGCGATGTTCAGCGCCGCGGGGCTGAACTGCGACGGGCTCACCTGGTTGTTGACGAACGGCGCCTTCAGCGTGATCTGGCGGCCGCCGTTGCACGCGGGAGAGGCGAACTGCGTGAAGTCGCCGGCCAGCATCGCCGCCGTCGGCACGAACTCGATGTTCGACGTCGGCCGCTGACGCGTGATCGTTCCCTGATACGCGCCGAAGAAGAACAGCTTGTTCTTGACGATCGGCCCGCCGAACGTGCCGCCGAACTGGTTGCGCTTCAGCCCGTCGTCCAGCTTCTTGCCGTCGGGACCGACGGCGGCGAAGGGGCTGATGGAGTTGAAGCGATGATCACGCAGGAACTCGAACGCGTTGCCGGAGAACCGGTTCGATCCCGACTTGGTGATCGCGTTGACGGCCGCGCCCGAATGCACGCCGTTCTGCGCGGAGAGACCGCTCGTCGCCACGCGGAATTCCTGGAGCGCGTCCGGGAACGGGAGCGGAAGGTTGGTGTTCTGCTGGGGGTTGTTGTGCGCTGCGCCGTCGAGCGTGTAGCCGACGCCGGTCGACAAGCCGCCCGCGACCGAGATATTCACTTCGCCAGGGAAACCGCGGGCGCTGACCACGCCCGTCTGGACCGCGGCGCCGACGCTGAGCACGAGATCCACCGTATTGCGTCCGTTCAACGGCAGCTCGAGGATGCGCGCGTTCTCCATGACGTTGCTGATGCCGGCGCTCTTCACGTCCACGAGCGGCGCCGCGGCGTCCACCGTAATGCTTTCTTCGAGCGCGCCGACTTCGAGCACCGCGTTGATCGTCGGCGTCGCGCCGACCTGCAGCACGATCCCTGTCTGCACGTAGGAGCGGAATCCCTGGAGGCTGACTTCGAGCTTGTACGGTCCCGTCGGAAGATTAGAGAGGAGATAGGAGCCGTTGGCATCCGTGACGTCGGTGCGCACAAGGCCGGTCGCGGTCTGTGTCGCGGTCACGGTGGCGCCGGGCAGCACCGCACTGCTGGAATCGGTGACTCGCCCGTTGAGTTCTGCCGTGGCGATCTGCGCCCGGGCAGTGGCAGTCGAAACAAGACCGAGAAGTAGAACGACCGACAGTACGATGAACCAGGCTCTCGTTACTGCTTTCATCACCTTCTCTTTTCTCCGGACGACGTCCGGCCCGCCGCGATTAGACACGTGCTATTTCCCAGTGTCAATACAGCCTGGAACGCTTTTATTTGAAGTCACTTGGGATTCGTGCTGAAATCTCGCGCCATGAACCACAAGATCATGGGTGCAGCTTTGACCGGGTGCGCGGCGCTGGCATTGATCGTCGCGGGCGTCGCGAGAACCACGGCGCAAGCGGCGCCGCAAGGAGCACGGCAAGCGGCGCCGCCGGCCGCAACCTCGCCGGCGCCCTCGCCCGCCGACGGAGCCGTGCCATCCGAGCAGTACTTCAAAAACATTCAGTCGCTGAAGGGGATCCCGGTTGACGAGTTCATGGACACGATGGGGATGTTTGCCGCCGCCACCGGCATGAACTGCGTCGATTGCCATGTGTCGGATGCAGGTGGTGACTGGGCGAAGTACGCCGATGACACCGCCTTCAAACGAACGACGCGCAGGATGGTCGCCATGGTGAACACGCTGAACCAGGCGAACTTCGGTGGCCGCAGCCTGGTCACCTGCTTCACATGCCATCGCGGACTGCGAGTTCCCGCCACGCTGCCCAACCTCGATCTGCAGTACGGTGATCCGCCGCCCGTCGACCCGGACCAAATCACGATCACGACGCCAGGGGCCCCGACCTCCGATCAGATTCTGGACAAGTACCTGCAGGCCCTCGGCGGGGCGCAGCGAGTGGCTGCCGTCACCAGCATCACGGGCAAAGGGTCCTACCGCGCGTACGACGATTTCCAGACATCTCCGTTCGACTTCTACGCGAAGGCCCCGAATCAGCGGACGACCATCCAGCATTCGGACTACGGCGACATGACGATCACGTTCGACGGCAAGAATGCATGGATGGCGGCGCCGAAGGATATCCGGCCATTTCCGGTCGTGCAGTACAGCGGAGGCAACCTGGACGGCGCGCACGTCGACGCGCTCCTCGAGTTCCCCGGACGCTTGAAGCAGGCGCTCACCAACTGGAAAGTCGGTCCGGAGAGCTCGATCGGTGATCAGGACGTGCAAATCGTTCAGGCCACGATGCCACCGAATAATTACCTCGTGAAGCTGTATTTCGACTCCAAGACCAGCCTCCTGCTGCGTTCGGTGCGCTACTCGAATTCGCCGGTGGGACGAGTACCGGTGCGCGTCGATTACTCGGACTATCGTGCGGTTGCCGGGGTCAAGGTCCCGTTCAAGCGGGTGGCGACGTGGACGGATGGGCGGACCGTGTTTCAGTTCGATTCGGTCCAGCTGAATACGGCGGTCGATGCCGCCAGGTTTGTGAAGCCGAAGCCGCCGGCACCGCCGAAGCGCTGAGAATTGCACCCGGCCCACGCGTTGATCGGTCGTTGCGGCCGAGCGTATACTCTCGCGACCGCTGGCCTTTCGCGTTCATATAGGAGTACGTCCATGAAGAGGCTGTTTCAGGCGAGTTTGCTGCTACTGGCCGTCGTAGCGGGTTCAACCCCGTTGCTCGCGCACCACGGCAATGCGTCGTACGAGAACAAGGAAGTGACGATCAAGGGGAAAGTCACCAACTGGATCTGGTCGAATCCTCATACGTTCCTGATGCTCGACGTCACGGACGAGAACGGCAAGGTCGCGCACTGGGTCTGCGAGAACCAGGCTCCATCCACGCTCGTCAATTTTGGTTTCAATGCCAAGACGTTCAAGGCCGGTGACGAAGTGACGGTTGTGTTGGCAGCAGTGGCCAAGAACGGCACGCCTGTCGGACGCATCAACCGAATCATCCTCGCCAACGGCTATGTCATGAATTCCGAGGTGAGATAGATGACACGCCGTGTTGTCGCCTCAGCGATCGCAGCAATTGCAGCTTTGACGCTTTCACCGGCGATGCACGCGCAAGCACCGGCCGGGGCACAACAGGGCGCCCAGGGCAGAGGGGGTGCCGGCCGTCGCGGCGGCGCGCCGGTAGCTGCTCCGAACGGACAGAACCAGAACATCCACCTCGATGGATGGAACAAGAAGCAGCAGTCGCTCCAGGCGAGCGGACAGAAGCCGGGGCCTGCCCCGGTGCACGACCTGTCGGGGATCTGGGAGCCGGTACCGGGCTATCGCGACGGCGTGTTCGCGAGCGGCCCCAAGGAGATGCCTTCGGACGCGGCGCACGAAGCGCTCATGCCCTACACGGCGGAGGGCAAGAAGGAAATGGCGTCGCACAAAGCGGGGTTCGGCGTGAACATCGCGCCGATCGCCGAGATCAACGACCCGTTCGACGAGTGTGACCCGATCGGCTTCCCGCGCATCATCCTCTTCAACCTGAGAGGCGTGCAGATCGTTCAGACACCGACGCAGGTCCTGATGCTCTACCAGAACACGCGCACGTTCCGCACCATCTGGACCGACGGCCGCGAGATTCCGAAGGACATCACCGAGCCGCGCTGGTTCGGCTATTCCGTCGGCAAGTGGACAGACCCGACGACGCTCGTCGTCACCACCAGCGGGTTGAACGACACCACGTGGATCGACAACACCGGCCGTCCGCACAGCGACCAGCTGGTCGTCGAGGAGACGTACCACCGCGTCGACTCGCTCAACATCGACCTGACGGTCAAGATCACCGACCCGGTGATGTACACGCAGCCGTGGTACGCGCTGAAGAATTTCCGCCTCGGCATGAACGCGCCCGACTTCGATATCCGCGAGATGATCTGCTCGGTGAAACAGCAGCAGCTGTTCAACTCGCTGGTGAAGACCGCGACGGATCCGACCGACACGGCCGCGAAGTAACGCGCGACGCGCACCCTGAAACGCAAAAAGCCGGGTGTCACATCAGTGACACCCGGCTTTTTCTTTTCGTCGTGAGCCGCGGTTACTGGCCGACGTAGTTCAGGCCGAGCGTCTTGCCATTCGGCAGCAGTACTGAAATGACGCGTCCGACAGGCTGGCCGCTCTTGACCGGCTCTAGTGTCACCGTGACCTCGTCGCCGGCCTTGAACGTCCGCTTGCTCCAGCCGCGTTCGACCATGTCTGCCGCGTTGCTGGTCTCGACGACCCAGTTCACCGTCTTCCCGCTCTGATCCTTGACGTCGAACTTCAGCCAGCAATGCGGGTTGGACCAGTCCCACTCGGTGACGGTTCCCTTCAACTCGAGTCTCTTGCCCGCATCGAACGCGGCATTGCCGTGATGGGCGAACACGGGAGTCGAGATCACCACGACGGCCAGCAACATCCCCAGCAAAGTCTTCATGCGCTTCTCCTCAGAAGATCGATTCGTACGCTACCTACTTTTTGACGATACCGCTCGCCGGATCACCGAAGTCCTTGCTGTACGACTCCATGTCAGACGGCGCGCAGATCATTTCGATGACGTCGTAGTCGGGCGCCTGCAGTTTCATCGGGAACTTGTCCATCGCGACCCAGGGCTGCGTGAAGAACTTCGGGTCGGTCACCGTCACGGTGATCTCCAGCCGATTGGCGTTCACCCGGTGGAACCGCTCCTCGACCGACATCTCGTCGCTCATCGGCCGGCCGGTCTCGTCCAGCCACGTGCGCGGCTCGCCGAGCAGGCCAACGGTATTGACGACGAACGTGGTGTCGTCCACCCATTTGCCGACGGAATAGCCGTACCACCGATCGTCCGGGAGCTCCTTCGGGAAGCTCCGTCCATCGGTCCAGATGACGCGGTACCGCTTGTCGTACTGGTACAGGATGACGACCTTGTTCGGGTTCTGCAGGATCTCCGTGTGACGAAGCTGATAGAAATCGTCGCGCGGGAAGCCCAGCGGATCGCAGTGATTGCGCGGATCGTTGCTCAGCGACGGCGGCACGTTACGGTAGCCGAAGAGCGCCTTGTGCTTGTCGTAGGCGGCCTTGCCCGCCGGCGTGAACGGCGGTTCGTGGACGCCGTCACTCGGCATGTTCGCGGGGCCGTTCGCCTGGATCCCGGCGCCCGGTCCGTTGGCCGGCTCCCACGTACCGGAAAGATCGTGGACCGGAGCCGGTCCCGGCTGCTTCCCCCCGGCGAGCGGATCCTTGACCGGATTTCCCCAGCCATCGACCACCGTCAAGTCGGCCGTCGACCGTGGTCCGCCACCCTGTCCCTGGGCGCCGCCTTGCCGGGCGCCGCCCTGCCGGCCGCCGCCCTGCCGCCCGGTATTTGGCTGCTGCCCTCTGCCACCCTGCGCGAGTCCAACGGCTGAAGCCAGGACTATCACCGCCACTATGAGGTGCCATCGCTTCATGGAAAATGCCCTTCCCTCGCTAATCGGTTATCGGAGGCTTGCCGCGGCAGCGCCGTCGAGAAGTCGGTGGATTCTACACCTACGTCGCAGTACCGCTGCAAACGGAAGATCCCGTAGAATGCGCACGGTCGGCAGCAGCGATTTTCAGCTATGCTCTGGCCGGGTTGAGTCGGACGAACTGACGAGGAGCATGACGATGCGAAACCTGTTTACAGGCGTAATCGCAAGCGTGGCGAGCGTGCTGTTCGTGGCGGCCCTGGCCGCCGCGCAGAATAACCAGGCGCAGAGCAACGCGCCGCATTCGCCGTGGAAATACTATCCGGCCGATCGCGCCACCGGTGACGGCGGGCCCGCACCGAAGCGGGATCTGACCGGCACGTGGGCCGGCGAATCGGCCGGAGCCAACGTTCCCAGGGGCAAGCCGGAAGTCGTGCCCGCGATGACGGATCTCGGCAAGGAAATGTTCGCGCGCAACAAGCCGATCGGGAAGTACAGCCCCGGCGGCACCAACGATCCGCACACGCGCTACTGCGATCCGTTCGGGTTCCCGCAGAACATGACGAACGAAATTCGCGGCATGACGGTGACGACGCTGCCGAACCGCACGTTCATCCTCCTCGAGTACATGGACCAGTGGCGGGAGATCTGGACCGACGGCCGCCCGCTTCCGGCGCAGGTCGGCGGCCGCGGCCCCAACGCGCACGATCCGCATTACAACGGTTACTCCACCGGCCACTGGGTAGACGACTACACGTTTGTGGCCGACACGACCGGCCTCGCGCCGGAAACCTGGACGACCAAGAGCGGCTATCCGCACAGCGTCGACGCGGTCGTGCACGAGCGGTTTCACCGCGACACGCACAACGACATGACGCTCACGCTGACCATGGACGATCCGAAGCTGTATACTGGACAATTCTTTCTCGGCGAGATCCACTTCCGATGGATCCCGAACCAGGTGCTCGACGAATTCACCTGCATCCCGTCGCAGGTGCAGGAGTACCTCAAAGAACTGGGCGACCCGGCGGGCAGCGATCCGAATGAAACGAACCCCCAAGGGCGAGCGGGCGGCCGAGGCGGCCGCGGGGGCAGAGGAGGACAGCAGTGAAGATGAAATTATTCGTACTGGTAGTACTGCTTGCGGGCGTTGCCGCGATTGACCGTCCGGCGTTCGCGCATCACGGCGCGGCAGCGTACGACATGAGCCAGCCGGTCGTGCTGAAGAACGCGAAGGTGACCGAATTCCTCTGGATCAACCCGCACCCGCTCATCAAGGCCGATGTCACCAACGACAAGGGCGAAGTCGAGCACTGGACAATGGAGATGGGCAGCACCGTGTCGGCGCAGCTGATCGGCTGGACGCGCACGACGCTGCAGTACGGCGACGTCGTCGACCTCTATGTCTGGCAGGCGAAGACGAAAGTGCCCGTCGGGCGCTTCAACAAGGTTGTCTTCATGGATGGCACGACCATGCGCGATACGCAGACGGGCGCCGATGACGGCGGCCGCGCTGATACGGGCGTGCGGCAGTAAGCACAAACATCATTCCAGGTTCGCGGTCCCGAACGGCGACTGCGAACTTGGAATCCCCTCCCGCATCCGAGGTACGCCATGAAAACTAGATTTCTGATCACGCTTGTCTCGAGTCTCGGCGTTCTGACGCTCGCGAGCACGCCCGCGCGGGCGCATCACGGCAGCGCCGCCTACGCCGACACGGTGACCGAGTTCACGAACGCGACGGTCACGAAAGTCGCCTGGGCAAACCCGCACGTGCTGATCGATTTCGACGCCAAGGACGCCAAGGGCAACCCGGTGCACATGGTCGTCGAAACGGCCGCGCCACAGGCACTGCGGCTGCTCGACTGGCAGAAGACGACGCTGGTCCCCGGTGACGTCGTGACCGTGCGGATGTTCGTCGCCAGGAACGGCAACCCCGCAGGGCGTCTGAACAAGATCGTCATGAAGGATGGCACTGAGCTGCACGACACGGTGCTCGGCAACGACAACGGTACCAAGACCCGGTACGATCCCGACGCCGGCAAATAAAACACAAGCAGAGGAGGAGGAACGCCCGTGCGCAACTCCATCGTGAGATCGGCTTCACTCGCCGCGGCACTGGCAGCGGCGCTCGCCGTGACGGCCACGCAGCATCCGTCGGCACAGGGTCGTCAACGCATCAGCGGCGAGGGGTTCGTCTCGGAAGGCATTCCGAAGATGCCAGACCCACCCGGCCCCGCACCGAAACAGGATCTGTCCGGCGCGTGGGTTGGCCCTGGCAATACCAACAAGCCCGATCCTGTTCCGCCCATGACGCCGGCGGGCCAGGCGGCCTTCAAGGAGCACCAGACGTTCGGCAACGCGACCGGGCAGGGCCGGGGAGGCGCCGCGGCGGCGACAGGTGTATCCAACGATCCGTTCATCACCTGCGATCCGCTCGGCTTTCCGCGCGACCTCGAGGCGCATGCGGTCACGAATCGCGGCGGCACCCTCTTCGGCACGGCGCCGAATCGCATTCTCATCGCCTACGAACAGCAGCGCGTGTGGCGCGAGATCTGGATGGATGGCCGCCCGCTGCCGAAAGCCGTCGACGTCAAGGGCGCGCCTGAGTCGCGCTACTACGGCTACTCCGTCGGCCACTGGGAGAACGACAACACGCTGGTCATCGAGACGACGGGCTTCGACGAACGGCCGTGGCTGGACGAAGCCGGCCATCCCCGCAGCCCGATGGCGAAAATCACCGAGCGCTACACGCGGCTCGATCAGTACAACACGCACGTCGAGGTGACGGTCGACGATCCGAAGTACTACACGAAGCCGTGGAAGTGGATGAACTTCAACCTGTACTGGATGAAAGCGCAGGAATTTTCCGAGCTGCTGTGCATCCCGTCCGAGGCACTCGAATACCGCGACACGCTCATCAGGCCGTCGGGGATTAACGCACAGTAACGTCCAACGCGGTAAGACAGAAGCCCGAAGGTTGTAAACCTTCGGGCTTTTTTTGCGTGCGTCGGAGGCGAACCGTCTTCGTCGCCTCGCCGTCAGAAGTCGAACTTCACTCCCAGCTGCAGGATGCGCGGGTCGCCGGCCTGCGTCGTGATCTTGCCGAAGGTCGACGAATTGAGGTTGGCCACCGGGTCCCCCCAGTTGAAGTGGTTGAACACGTTGAACGCCTCCAGCCGCAGCTCGGCGCGGCGCGTGCCGAACGGCAGGAGGCGCGAGATGGCCATGTCCAGCTGCCAGAACGCCGGCCCGACCGCGGCGTTGCGCGGCACGTTGCCGAACGTGCCCGACGCCGGCTGCGAAAACGCGCCGAAGTTCAGGAAGTTGTCTATCGACGCGCCCGGCTTGATATCCGACGAACCCTTTCCAGGCCCGTAGATGTCCTTGCCCGAGACGAAGTTCGGACGCTGCGCGGCGATGCCGTTGAACGCGTTGTCGCGGCCGCTCGTGATGTTGATCGGGTTCCCCGAGCGCGCGTTGTAGATGCCCGACACGCGCCAACCCGAGGCGAGCGCGTGCACGATGCCCTTGCCGACGTCCGGCGTGACGTACGTCACGTTCATCGTCCCGAGGTGCTTGCGATTCTGATCGCAGTAGCCGGCGTCCGCATTCGGATGCGCCGGATCCGTGTAGCCGGCGCTCGTCTGGTTGAAGTCGACCGTCGTCGGCGTGCCGAAGCATCGCGACAGCGTGTAGCTGCCGGCGAGGCTCACACCGTGGGCGATGCGATGCTGCGCGGCGAACTTGGCGCCGCGATACTTCTGCCAGCCCACGTCGGAGTTGAGGTCGAGCGCGCCGATGCCGGCGGACTTGACCGGATCCTGCAGCGACAGGACGCGGCGCTGGTTCAGGTTCGCGTTCGTCGAGCAGACGTTGTACGTGACGCCGTTGATCACGCACCGATCGAGGCCCATGTAGACGCCCGGGTTGATCGCCGTCTGCGCCCAGAGCCGGTCGGCGTAGCTGCCGATATAGCTCGCGGACACGCCCCAGTTCGATCCGAGCTGCCGCTCGACGGTCACGTTCCACTGCTGCGCGCGCGGCGAGTTGATGCCGGGATCCATCGTGCCGAATGCACCGAACGGGATGTAGTTCACGGTGCGGTTCGTGACGATCGGATGCGGATCGCCGCCGAGGTCGCGCCATGGGTCGTCCATCAGGCCGCCCGGATCGGTGATGATCGAGCGGTTGCCGAACGGCGGCGCGCCCGCGTTGATGTTGTGGTACTCGCCCGACATGAAGTCGTAGCCCATCGAGTACGACGCGCGGACTGCAAGCCGCCCGTTGCCGTGGACGTCCCACGCCAGGCCGGCACGCGGCGCGAGGTTCCACCACTGGATGTTCAGGCCGGTCTTCCCTTTCGGGAAGCCCGCATCGCCGGGATAGATCAGCCCCGGGGGCGCGTTGACGAACACGTTGCTCTGGATGCCCTTGTTGAAGTTGTCCTGGTTGAAGATGACGATCGCGTTGTTGTCGACCTGCTGGCCGAAGTACGGCTCCCAGCGGAGGCCGCCGTTGAGCGTCACGCGGCTCGACACGTGCCAGCTGTCCTCGGCATACGTGCCGAGGTACCAGTTGTGGACGTCGAGAACGTTCGGGCCGCCGATCTCGAGTCTCGACACGCGGCCGACGAGCAGATCCGCCATCGACAGGCCGGTCGCGCTGCCGTCGACGGTCCAGCTCCCGCCGGTGCGCGACGTCGACAACGTCAGGAACTGCCAGCGGCGCAGGTTCGCACCGAACCCGAGTTGATGGCTGCCGCGCACCCAGCTCAGATCGTCGGAGAGGCCGTACGCCTTGTGGGCTCCGCGCCGCTGCGTCGCGCCGCCGCTCTCGATGTTGAACGCGTTGGTGACGCTGATCGAGAACTGATCGGCGGGCGGATAGCTGTACATCTTCACCCCGACGTCCGCCGGGCTGAAGAAACCGGGATTCTGGCCGCGGAACGACTTGGTCGTGTCGTAGTTCACACGCAGCGCGTTGACGACCGACGAGCTGACCACGTCGGTGTGGCCAACGACGAGCGAGTAGAAGCTGTCGTTCGTGCCGGCGTCGGCCGTCTTGAGAATGTTGTCGCCCGGGCCCGTCCACGGTGCAGGGACCACGACCTTGTCGCGCATGTAGCGGCCGAAGATCGTCTGGCTGTGGCTCATCTGGTAGTCGAGCCGCACGATCGGCATCTGCTCGTTCAGGTTCGACGGGCTCGAGTACGTGATGGCGCCGCACGGATCGGTGGTCGTCGGCAGCTTCTTCACCAGGTTCACGCCCGCGGGGCTGAACTGCGCGGGGTTGATGCGATTGCCGACAAACGGCGCGCCGAGCGTGATCTGCTTGCCCGCGCACGCCGGCGACGTGATCGTCGTGAAGTCACCCGCCAGCATCTGCGCCGTCGGCACGTACGCGATGTTGCTCGCCGGCAGCTGATGCCGAATCGTTCCCTGGTAGCCGCCGAAGAAGAACAGCTTGTTGCGCACGATGGGGCCGCCAACCGTGCCGCCGAACTGGTTGCGCTTGAGGCCGTCGTCCACCTGGTTGCCGTCGGGACCGATCGCCGCGAAATGCTGCGGCGAGTTGAAATGCCGATCGCGCAGGAACTCGAACGCGTCGCCGTGGAACGTGTTGGCGCCCGACTTCGTCACGGCGTTGACCGCCGCGCCCGACTTGACGCCGTTCTCGGCGGAGAGGCCGCCGGTCGCGACCTGGAATTCCTGCAGCGCGTCGGGGAACGGCAGCGGCAGGCCCGCGTTGGTCTGTGGGTTGTTGTGCGACGCGCCGTCGAGCGTGTAGCCGACGCCGAATGGCAGGCCGCCGGCGACCGAGATGCGCACGCCGCCCGGCTGGCCGCGCGACGGCACGCCCGTCTGCACGGCCGCGCCGGCCAGCACGATCAGGTCGGTGACCTGGCGGCCCTGCAGCGGCAGCTCCACGATCTGCTGGCTCGTGACGACCGAGCTGATGCCGGCGCTCTTCACGTCGATGATCGGCGCCTGCGCCTCGACGGTCACCGATTCTTCCAGCGAGCCGACGGCGAGCACCGCGTTCACGGTCGGTGTCCCGCCGACCTGGAGGACGATGCCTGTCTGCGCGTAGCTACGAAATCCCTGGAGCGCGGCCTCAAGCTTGTACGGCCCCGTGGGAAGGTTGGTCAGGAGGTAGGCGCCGTTCGCCTCGGTCACAGTCGTGCGAACGAGCCCTGTGTTGGTCTGCGTCACCGTCACGGTGACGCCGGGCAGCACGGCGCCGCTTTCATCGCGAACGGTGCCGCTCAATTGCGCGGTTCCCTGCGCCCGGGCCGTGGTGGCGGCCAGGAGCGTCAGGAGGCACAGCGGAAGGATCAGACTCGGAAGGAACACACTCGGAAGAGACGTCGTGCAGCTCGATCGAAGACGATTCGAAGCCATGCGGGACCACCTCTCGAGGAAGTTTCGGAGGCCCCTTATACCTAAAAAAACTCCCAACTACCAACTCCAACTCCCAAGGGGTTCCCTTGGTAGTTGGCTGTTGGCGGTTGGGAGTTGACGTCCGGGTCGCTCTACCTAGAAGTCGTACTTGATCCCGAACTGCATGATGCGCGGATCGCCGGCCTGCGTCGTGATCTTGCCGAAGGTCGACGAGTTGAAGTTCACCTGCGGGTTGCCCCAGTTGAAGTGGTTCAGCAGGTTGAACGACTCGAGCCGCAGTTCCATGCGCCGCTTTCCAAACGACACGAACTTCGAGATCGCCAGGTTGACCTGCCAGAACGCCGGCCCGACGGCGTAGTTATACGGAACGTTCCCCAGTGTGCCCGCCGCCGGCTGCGCGAACGCCGCGCGATTCAGGTAGTTGTCGATCGCCACGGTGGGGCCCGGCGACGACGCCGTCTTGCCCGGACCGTAGATGTCCTGGCCCGACACGCGGTCGGGACGCTGTGCGGAAATCCCGTTGAACGCGTTGTCCTTGCCGCTCGTGACGTTGAGCATGTCGCCCGAGCGGGCATTGAGGATGCCGCCGAACCGCCAGTTCGCCGCAACGGCGTGGATCAGCCCGTTGCCGAACTGGGGCGTCTGGTACCCGAGGTTGAGGGTGCCGAGATGCGTGCGGTTCTGGTCGCAGTAGCCCACATCGACGTTCGGATGCTGCGGATCCGTGTAGCCGGAACTGATCTGATTGAACGACGTCGTCGTCGGCGTGCCGACGCAGCGCGAGAGCGTGTAGCTGCCGGTGATGCTGAAGTCGGCGCCGCGCCGCGTAGCCGACAGCTTCAGCCCGCGATACGTCTGGAAGCCGACGTCCGAGTTGAGATCGAGCGCCCCGATCCCCGCGGCCTTCACCGGATCCTTCAGCGACAGGACGCGGCGCTGGTCAAGGTTCGAGGTCGTCGAGCAGACGTTGTACGACACGCCATTGAGCACGCATGGGCCGAGGCCGAGGAAGACACCCGGATTGAGCGCCGTCTGCGCCCACAGCCGATCGGAGTGGCTGCCCAGATACGCGGCCGAGAAGCCCCAGTTCCTTCCGAGCTGCTGCTCTGCCTCGACGTTCCACTGCTGGACCCGCGGCGAATTGATGCTGGCATTCATCACACCGTAGGCGCCGTACGGGCCAAACGCCACGTTGGGCGCGGCCACGATCGGGTGCGGATCGCCACCGAGCGCGGCCCACGGGTTGTCCATGAGGCCGGCCGGATCGTTGATGATCGACCGGTTGCCGAACGGCGGCGAACCGGCGTTGATGTTGTGGTACTCGCCGGCTTCGAAGTCATAACCCAGCGAGTACGACGACCGGACGGCCAGGCGGCCGTCGCCATGGACATCCCACGCGACGCCGAGGCGTGGCGCGAAGTTCCGCCACTGCTTGTTCAGTCCGGTCTTCCCCGGCGGGAAGCCCGGGTCTCCCGGATAGAGGAGTCCGGGCGGCGCGTTGAGGTACACCTTGCTCCGGACGTTGTTGTCGAAGTTCGACTGGCTGAAGGCCATGATCGCGCCGTTCTCGACCGTCTGGCCGAAGTACGGCTCCCACCGCACGCCGATGTTCGCGGTCACGCGGTTCGACATGCGCCAGGCATCCTGCGCATAGGTGCCCAGGTACATCGAATGGACCGGGAGGATGGTCGGGCCACCGATCTCGAGCCGAGCGACGCGTCCCATCATCAGGTCCGCGAGGCCGAGGCCCGTAAGGCTGCCGTCGAACGTCCACACGCCGCCGGTGCGCGACGTTGAAAGGCTATTCAGCTTCCAGCGCTGCACGTTGGCACCGAAGCCCAGTTGATGCGCCCCTCTCACGATCGACAGGTCGTCGCTCACCGCAAACATCTTGTTGGTGGTCGTCCGCTGCGTCGCGGTTCCCGTTTCGATGCTGAAGCCGCCGGTGACGCTCAGCGACGTCTGGTTGGCCGGCGGATAGACGTACATGTTCACGCCGAGATCGCGCGGGCTCGGGAAACCGTTCGGCTGGTACCGCTTGAGCGACGTGTAATTACCCGTGCCGTGGACGGCGTTGACGACCGACGAACTCAACACCTGCGTGTAGCCGAGCGCGACGCCATGGAGCACGCTGTTGCCGCCGGAGGTCGCGGTCTTGAGGATGTTGTCGCCGGGGCCGCTCCACGACGGCGGGTTGAGCGCCTTGCTCTGCATGTACCGCCCGTACACCTGCTGGCTCTGCGAAATCTGGTAGTCGATCCGGCCAATCGGCAGGTAGTCGTTTTCCTTGGCCGACGCCTGCCACGTGATCTGGCCGCAGGGATCGGTCGTCTTCGGCAGCATGCCGACCAGCTTCACGGCCGCCGGGCTGAAGAGCGCCGGATTGACGCGATTGCCGACGAAGCCGCCGGTGAGGTTGATCTGTTTTCCGCCGGTGCACTGCGGCGACGTGATCGTCGTGAAGTCGCCCGCGAGCATCTGCGGCGTCGGGACGAAGCTGATGTTGTCGGACGGAACGGAACGCGCGATCGTCCCTTGGAAGCCGCCGAAGAAGAACAGCTTGTTCCGGATGATCGGGCCGCCGAGCGTGCCGCCGAACTGGCTGCGCTTCAGGCCGTCATCCACCTGCTTGCCGTCCGGACCGAACGATGCGAAATGCGCCGGCGCGTTGAAGCGGTGGTCGCGCAGGAACTCGAAGGCGTCGCCGCTGAAGGTGTTCGCGCCGGACTTCGTCACCGCGTTCACCGACCCGCCCGATTTCACGCCGTTCTCGGCGGACAGGCCGCTCGTCGCGACGCGGAATTCCTGGAGCGCATCGGGGAACGGCATCGGCAGGTTGCTGTTGGACTGCGGATCGTTGTGCACGGCGCCGTCGAGCGTGTACGCGACGCCGCCCGGCAGGCCGCCTGCGACCGAGATCAGCACGCCGCCCGGCACGCTGCGGCTGCTCGCCGTCGCGGTCTGCACCGCGGCGCCGGCGAGGACGAGGAGATCGGTCACCTGGCGGCCCTGCAGCGGCAGATCGTTGATCTGCTGCGTGTTCACGACCGAGCTGATGCCCGCGCTCTTCACGTCCACGATCGGCGCGGCCGCTTCGACGGTGACGGCCTGTTCGAGCGTGCCGACGGCGAGTACCGCGTTGATCGTCGGCGTGCCGCCGACCTGCAGCACGATGCCGGTCTGCACGTAGGTCTTGAACCCGGCGAGCGAGACCTCCAGCCGGTACGGGCCGGTGGGGAGGTTCGTCAGCACATAAGCGCCGGTCGCATCGGTCACCGCCGTGCGCACGAGCCCGGTATTGGTCTGCGTCACCGTGACAGTCACGCCCGGGAGCACGGCGCCGCTTTCATCGCGCACCGTGCCGCTCATTTGCGCCTCTGCCTGCGCCCAGGCCATGGACGCGGTCAGGAGGAGGATCAGGACGAACAAAGTACAGCTGGAACAACTCGATCGCCGACTCGCGGTCATGCGGTCACCTCGTGGAGGATTCGGTTTGGAACGCTCCTTATACCATCACCCGGGCTGTTACGGGAGATGGGTATTTCCGCTTGCCGTCACGGGCCGCCCCTGCGCTAGAATGCGCGGCACGCGACCCGGACCTGCGTAGCGAGGTAGGACATGAAAACGAATCATCTGCTGACGTCGATGTTGGCCCTTGGCCTACTCGTACTGGGGATCGCCCCCGCACTGGCGCACCACGGCAACGCGGCATACGCCGACAACATCACGGAGTTCAAGAACGCAACCATCACCAAGGTCGCCTGGGCGAATCCGCACGTGCTGATCGATTTCGACGCCAAGGACGCCAAGGGCAACCCGGTACACATGGTCGTCGAAACGGCCGCGCCGCAAGCACTGCGACTTCTCGACTGGCAGAAGACGACGCTGAATCCCGGCGATGTCGTCACCGTGCGCATGTACGTGTCGAAAAATGGCAATCCTGCCGGACGCCTGAACAAGATCGTCATGGCCGACGGCACCGAGCTGCACGACACGCAGCTTGGCGGCGATGCCGGCGGTAAGTCCCGGTACGATCCCGACGCCGCTACCAACAAGTAACGCAGAGCGAGGAGGACGCCGTGCGCAACTCCGTCGTCGGTTCGTGCGCCGCCGCGCTGGCGGCGCTGTTCGTCGCGGCGACCACGCCGCAGCTTGCGGCGCAGGCGCGCCGTCCCACTCCGGACGGATTCATTTCGGAGGGCATTCCGAAGATGCCGAATCCGCCCGGGCCCGCGCCGAAGCAGGACCTGTCAGGCGCGTGGGTGGGTCCGGCCACTACCAACAAGCCGGATCCTGTTCCGCCGATGACGCCCGCGGGCCAGGCGGCGTTCAAGGAACACAAGACGTACACCGCGGCAAGCGGCAACTTCCAGGGTGGCGGTATTCAGGAGCCCGGCGAATCGAACGATCCGTTCATCACGTGCGACCCGCTCGGCTTTCCACGCGACCTCGAGGCCCATGCCATCACCAGCCGGGGCGGCACCCTCTTCGGCACGGCGCCGAACCGCATCCTCATCGCCTACGAGCAGCAGCGGACGTGGCGCGAGATCTGGATGGACGGCCGCGCACTGCCGAAGGCCGTCGATGTGAAGGGCGCACCCGAATCGCGCTACTACGGCTACTCGGTCGGCCACTGGGACGGCGACAACACGCTCGTGATCGACACGACCGGTTTCGACGAGCGGCCGTGGCTGGACGAGGCTGGACATCCACGCAGCCCCATGGCGCACATCACCGAGCGTTACACGCGGATCGATCAGTACAACATGCACGTCGAGGTGACCGTCGACGACCCGAAGTACTACACGAAACCGTGGAAGTGGATGAACGCGAATTTCTACTGGATGAAGGCGCAGGAGTTCTCCGAGTCGCTGTGCATCCCGTCGGAAGCGCTTGAGTACCGCGACACGCTCGCGCGGCCGTCAGGTATCAAGGCGCAGTAACGGGAAAGATTTTCGCCTTCTCGTATTCCGGAGCTGCGGCGGGCGATGCCAGGTAATTCAGCAGCGCCTCCGCGGCTTTTCTGTCTTTGACATTCGTCGCGATGAAACCGGTGATGTCGATCGGCGTTGCCGCCGCCGCCGGCAGCGGGCCGACGACATCCAGCCCCGGGTTCCGCATGTCGGCCAGGTAAGGCCCAAGCGCGATCTCGTACTGCCCCTTCGCAACACCGTCCTGCACCACGCCGCCGCCGGACACCCACGTGATCTTCGGCTTCAGCTGCCGCGTGATGCCCATCTTGGCGAGCGCGAGCAGCACCGCACCGCCGACACTTCCCTGCTCGGGGTCGACCGAGATGATCGACTTCGCGTCGAGCAGCGTCCGTTTCACGGCGGCGGCGGTCGAAATGTCGGGCGTCGGCGCGCCTTTCTTCACGGCAATGGCAAGCCGCTCACGTGCGACGACCTTCGCGCTGCGCTTGTCGATGTTGCCGGTGGCGAGCGCCTCGGGAAACGGCGCGAACAGCAGCGTCACATCGAGCGCGCCGCCGTTCGCCACGGTCTTCCGCGTGCTGACGCCTGTTCCGTACGTCACCTTCACGTGCGTGCCGGTCTTCGCCTCGAAATCCGCCACGAGTTTGTTGATCGTCGTTTCGATGGGGTTCGGCGAGAGCAGCGTGATCTCGCCCTGCGCGCGCGTGCCGTGCGGCATCGAGAACAGAGCGGCGGCGACGGCGATCGATGCGACGCGTGAGTTCATGGCGCGACCTTTCGGTTTTTGCGGCGTGGATTTGAACATGAATACATGGCGGATGTATAGTCGCGGCGTTCAGGAGGATTCCATGGCGTCGAGATCGTCTCTGTTCACCATCATCGGACTCGTCTGCTGCACCGCGCTGTTCGTGCAGGCCCAGGAACGCGAAGGACGGCAGGGCGGCCGTGGAGGTGGGCGCGGCGGCGGTGGTGGCCGCGGCGCGGTGACGGTCGCGACGGACAAGGTCACGCCGGAAATTCCAGGCGTCGTGAAGGCCGGAACGAAGGAAGAAATCATCGCGACCGGCCTGACCGGGTCCGATGCGGGCGTCGGCACCAACGACGGCGGCTTCATCTTTACCGGCAACGGCGGCGTGATGAAGGTCGATGCCGAAGGAAAGCAGACGACGCTCGTCGCCGACTCGGAACAGGCCGCGGGCCTCGCGATGGACTCGAAGGGCCGCATCATCGGCGCGCAGTACACCAGGAAGGTGAGCGTCCTCTATCCGAAGGAGAGCGCCGAGACGCTGACGGCGATGTTCGACGGCAAGCCGTACATCCGGCCGAACGACCTCGTCGTCGACAAGAAGGGCGGCGTGTACTTCACCGACTGCTACCAGATCGGCGCCGAGCGAAAGCCCGACGATCTGCCGCAAGCGGTCTACTACATCAGGCCCGACAAGAAGGTCATCAGGGTGGCCGACGACGTGCGGCGGCCGAACGGGATCGTGCTGAGCCCCGACGAGAAGACGCTGTACGTCAACGACTGGGATTCGGCGAACCTCGTCTCGTACCAGGTGCAGGGCGACGGCACGCTGAAGAACCGGAAGAACTTCGGCACGATGGACACGAAACAGGAAACGGATCACGGGCTGGTGAGCGGCGCCGACGGCCTCTGCATCGACGGTGCGGGAAATACGTATGCGACGACGCCGGCCGGCGTGCAGGTGTTCGATAAGAACGGCAAGCACCTCGGCAACATCGAGGCGCCGTACGACATGCCGCCGCAGAACTGCGGGTTCGGCGGGCCCGGCAAGGGCTATCTGTATGTCACGGGACGCGGCACCCTCTGGCGGGTGAAAACGCTGACGACGGGCGTGAAGAACCGCGGCAAATAGCGGCGATGACGCCGGGCCTCGTTCAGGCCCGGCGCTTCATTACTTCGTCCCGCGGGGCACCGGTTTGCCGGTCACCTGGATCCAGTCGATGCGCGAGCCGCCGCCGGATCCGTGACCGGCGCCTCGCATCAGATCGGTGAAGCCGATCTCCTCGACCCGGCTCAGATCCACATTCTCTTCCCATCGCGCTTCGCGGCCCTCGACGATGTTCTCGATGTCGAGCGTGCGCCAGCGCACGTCACCGACGAGAAATTCCGACTGCACGAAGTCGTTCGACAGCCCGGCGGTCTTGTCGCCGATCAACCACGTTCCATTGGCGAGCTTGATGATGGGACGCAGCAGACGGAATCCGCTCTCGCGGGTGCGCCATGTCCACATCGACAGACCCGTGAGATCGACGTCGTTATTCTTGTCACGCAGCGTGACAGCCCAGTTGGACGTGGTCAGCAGCGACATCACGTACGTGATGTCCTTGTTGTACGGCTGCAGAACGGCTCGCATACCGGCCTTGTCGCCGTAGACATGCACCTCCAGGTTCGGGTTCGAGACGTCCGTGGGAACGATCAGGTGCTCTGGCTCGCGCTCGTCGTTGACGTTCGGCGCGTTCCTGTCGAACTTCCAGTCCTCGCGGAAGAACACCGGCGGGTAGACCGCCGTGTTGGCGCCAGGCGACGTGGCTCTTGACGGCGGCGCGCCGCGCTGGCCGCCGCCCTGACCACGCTGGCCGCCGCGGCCCTGGGCGAGACCGTTTGCTCCGCCCAGACCGAGGGCCACACATCCAATCACGAATGCCGCTGCAAGGAGTTTTTTCATATCAGAAATCGAACTGGACGCTGAACTTGTAGAAGCGCGCGATCAGGATCTCGGTCGGCCTGAGCCAGTCGGTGTAGGTCGCGTTCTCCGTGATCACCGCGCTCGAATTCAAGGCGTTGTAGATATCGAGGTTCAGGCGCGCCTTCGTGCCGCCGACGTGCAGCAGCTTCGAGAGGCGCATGTCGACCTGCTGGATCCGATCGCCGTGCAGCATCCCGAGTCCCGCGTTGTCCTGCTGCACATACGCTCCCGGCGAGACGAGCTGGATGTCGACCGTCGACGCGGCACCTGCCGCGAGGTTGCGGTGGAGGCTCGGCGCGATCTCGGCGTTGCTCGCCGTATAGACAGCCGTTCGAATCGGCCCTGGCTTCGTCTGGTACGTCGCGCTGACGACGACGTCGGCTTTCGGGATTGTATAGGAGCCGTAACCCTTGACCAGCGTGTAGAGCGGCTCGGACCGGGCGCAATACAGGGTACTCGGATTGTCGACCTTCGTGACGACGTCGCAGTTGTTTTCCGTCCGGCGGCCGGTGCTGAACCCGCCCTGGAAGAACAGACGGTCGCTGGGTCTCGCGTTCACCGAGACGTCGCCGCCATCCCAATGATCGGTCTGCTTGCCGTACTTGCGCGTCAGCGTCACGAACGGCTGCGCGGGCACACCGAACTTCGTCGGGTTGATGTCGAACCCAGGGACGGCGTATCCGCCGCCCTGCGGCAGCCGTGGGTCCTTGGGTGCCGTGAACGTGAACGGATCGAAGTCGGCAGGCCCGACCGCAAGATCATCCGTGATCACGAAGTTGCCGAACCACCGATGGAAGTAGTTGGCGGCGATCGACATGCGCGGCAGCAGCTCGCGCTGGATTCCGGTGCCGAACTCCCAGTTGAAGTTGCGCTTCCCCCATCCCGTCAGCGTCTTCGCATCGTAGGTGAGGTTCGTCACCACGGTGCCGAAATTGGTGTTCGAGAGATCACCGCATTCGCCGTTCGCCTTCACGTTCTGCAGGTCGCACTGCGGGATGTAATCGCGAGGGTTGCCCGCGCTGCCATCTGTCCACGTCCTGGTCGCACTCGTCACCAGGTTGCGCGCGGGGTTCGCCAGCTGGATGAAGCTGACGTCCGGGCCCATCGCGATGACGTACCGGTTCAGGCTCACCTTGATCGCCGTCTTGCCGTCGCCGTGGAGATCGTACGCCGCGCTGAATTTCGGCGACAGGTCCTTCATCGTCCCGATGCCGGGCTGCGCGGGGAACGTGATGTTCCGCGTCGGGGCGAGGGTCGTGGCGCCGATGTGCTGCTCTGGATAGCCGTAATTGAAGTAATCGAGCCGCAGCCCGTAGTTGACCGTCAGGTTGTTGCGCGTCCATCGATCCTGCGCGTAGACGCCAAGATCGGCGTTCACGTTCGCCTGCCAGAAGCCAAGCGCCCGTTCGGTGATCCGGTTGGGAACCGCATTTCGCAGGCGGTAGCTGACCGGCGAGAAATCGTATTCGGTCTGATTCAGCCAGCCGCTCCTGTTGGAGCCGCCGAACTTGAACGAGTGCGCACCGGTCACGTACGACACCGCCCCGCGGAAGGTGTACACGTGCTGTGCCTGTATGCGGAACGAGTCGGGCGATCGGTATTTCATCCCCGTGTTCTGCTCCTGCACCGGCACCATTCCCTGCGCGAGGCTGTCCCACGGAATGCGATTGCTCTGCGAATCGAAGAACTGGCCGTTGCCTTCGATCAGCACGCGGCTCGTGAGGGGCAGTGTGTAGTCGCCGGCCACCAGCCGCTGAATCGGATAGTTCTGACGGGTGCCCGCTTCCCACGCGAGCGTCGCCGAGGCGTCGGTCGGGCAGAAGCAATACGTCGTGTTGTACCAGGTGAAGCCGACCTTCTGTCGCGGCGTCGCCTGCCAGCTCATACGAAGCTGCGTATCCGGCTGCTTCTGGTCGTTCCAGACGCGGCGGCTCGGATCCGGATCGTAGGTCCACGCATTCGGGTTGTTCGTGTTCTTGTTCCAGAACAGGCCCGCGACGTAATCCTCCGTCACGTTGTAGCGCGCCGCCCCGAAGAACCAGATCTTGTCGCGCATGATCGGGCCGCCGAACGCCGGATTGATGTCGTAGTTCGCCTTGATCTTGTTCGGCGCCGCGAGGCCGCGGTTGATCAGGTCCTGGGTGAGATTGTTGGCCTGCAGCGCCCCGGGGGCGTACGCGGCAAACATCACCCCGTGAAACTGGTTGCCGCCCTCGCGCAGCGTGTAGTTCGTGCGGACGCCGCCGGCGTTCAGCGACGCGTCGTTCGCGCCCGAATCGATGGTGATTTCCTGGAGTCCCATCGGGTTGAGATACAGCGTCGACGTCGCCGCGCCCGTGCCGAATGACGCCAGCGTCATGCCGTTCAACGTCGTGCCCGCGTCCTCCGACCGCGCACCATGCGCCGTCGGGTTGCCGGTCACCTGCTTGGAACCGGCGCCCCCGACGTCCTGGCGCCGGAAGTCGACGCTCGGAATCAGCACGGCGAGCGACGTGCGGTTGGCCGAGTTCGGCAGCGCGTCGAGGATCTCGCGATCGAGGACGCGCTCCTGGCGGCTGCTCTGCACGTCGACGATCGGCGTCTCGCCGGTGACCTTGACGGTTTCCTCGAGGCCGCCGACGCGCATATCCGCGTTGATGCGCGCGGTGAAATTACCCGACAGTTCGACGCCGTCGCGCTGTACAGCCGCGAAGCCGGCCAGGGTGAACTTCACCGAGTACACGCCGGGCCGCAGGTTTTCGATCGCGTACTGACCGGTGCCGTCGGTCACGCTCGTGCGCGTCTTTTCGATGAGGGCGGGACTTGACGCCTCGACGGTCACACCAGGAAGGACAGCGCCGGAGGCGTCTTTGACGACGCCGCTGATAGTCGCCTGCGCAAAGACCGCGACCGGAAAGAGCAACGCAAATGCAAACGCCGACGCCACAACCTTGCGGATTCTGAACACGGCTACCCTCCATTCGCCGAACAGATCTCGAACGGCTACTTGGCCGGGACACGAATACGCGATTCCGTAACCCCTGTCAATACGAACCTTACGCCGGCTAGTCGTCCTTTGACGGAGTAGTTCGACGCGAGTATCCTGAGCGCCACGAAAGGGACGGGTATGCGACAGACGATAGTTGCCGGCGCGCTCGCGCTCGCAGCAGCGTGGAGTGTTGCGCCGGTAATTGGCGCCCAGACACCACAGTCCGGCTCAAGCGCGGCGAAGTCGCCGTGGGTGTATTACCCGCTCGATACCATCACCGGCGACGGCGGTCCCGCCCCGAAACGCGACCTGTCCGGCACATGGGCTGGTCCCGGTTCGACGGACGCGATTCCGCGGGGCGCGAACGCCGAAAAGCCGGCGCTGACGCCGCTCGGACAGCAGGTCCTGAGCACGCGGAAGCCAATCGGACGGTTCGGCCCTGCCGGCACGAACGATCCGACGGCGAAGTACTGCGACCCGCTCGGCTTCCCGCTGAACTTCATCTACCAGAATCGCGCGATGTCGGTCTCGACGATGCCCAATCGCGTCGTCTTCCTGCTGCAGTTCGGCGGCTATTGGCGTGAAGTGTGGACCGACGGACGCGCCCTGCCGGCGAAGGTCGGGGGCGACGATCGCGATTCGCTCGACCCGACGTACATGGGCTATTCGGTCGGTCACTGGGAGGACGACTACAACTTCGTGATCGACACGACCGGCCTCGACGAGCGCACGTGGCTGCTCCGCGACGGCACGCCACACTCGGCGATGGCGCACGTGCAGGAGCGCTGGACGCGCGTCGACCACAACACGATGAAGGTGAGCATGACGATCGACGATCCGAAGATGTTCACCAAGCCGTTCTCGCTCGGCACCTACTACTACCGCTGGGTGCCGAACCAGAAGATCAACGAATGGCTCTGCGTGCCGTCGGAGACGATCAAGTACCAGGAGGAACAGGGCACGCCAGCCGGCAGTTACCCCGATGCGGACCAACAGCGCCTGGGGGGCGCCCGCCGTGGCGGCGGAAGGTAGAGAGGACATGGAGATGAGAGTTCGAACGCTTGTTCCAGTGATCGCGGGGTTGCTGGTCATCGGCACTCCCGTGTTCGCGCATCACGGCGATGCCGCCTACATGACGACACCCAAAGAAATGAAAGGTTGCGTCGTCACTGAGTTCGACTGGCTGAACCCGCATTCGCTCATCAAGTTCGACTACAAGACCGAAGACGGCACGACGCAACACTGGACGATGGAGATTGGCAGTCCGCCGTCGATGGCGCTGCTCGGCTGGAGCCGGACGACGCTGCGCGCCGGCGACGTGATTACCGCGTACGTGTATCAGGCGAAGAGCGGCGTCCTCGTCGGACGCACGAACAAGGTGATCCTGGCGGACGGGACGATCCTGGCCGATCGGGATGACTCGACGCCATCCCGGTACGGCACAGAGCCCCCAAAGTAATGTCGCTGTAGGGGCCGACCTTCAGTCGGCCCTAGTAGTTCGGAGCGGCGGCGCCGGCGCCACCACCGCGTCGCCCGCCGCCGCGGCCGCCGCGCCCCCCAGCGGGGTTGTCGGTGTCTCCGCCGCCGCCCGCGCTGTCGCGGAGGACGCTTCCATCGGCGAGCACGATGTGCTCGATGCGCCCGACCGGATTCTTGCTCTTCGCCTGGTGAATGTAGACCTGGATGATGTCGCCCGGCATCAGGGAGGTCTTGGTCCATCCGATCAGACCAAGCGCGGAGGGACTGCCGAGTTCAGCGGACCAGTGCACGGGTTCACCGTTCTCGCCCTTGACGTCGAATTGAACGATCGTGTGCGGGTTCTGCCACGACATCCGCGTGACGGTCGCGTCCTTCAGCATCGTGACGCTGCCGTCGTAGGCGGCATTGCCGTGATGCGCGAGCACGGGCGATGACACGGCGATCACACCGGCAAGCAACGAGACCGCAGTCAGCTTATTCATTGAGGTTCCTTTCGCTGGCCCGCGGCTACTGCTGCGGCCTGCCGCTCTTCTCGTACTCTTCCTTCGTCTTCTGGTCCATGTTCTTCCAGAAGTCGGGCTCCTCGTTCGCCGTGCAGATGTATTCCGTCCACTCGTCCTTCGGATCCTGCGCGAGCGTCCAGGCGTGCGGCGCCGAGACGAACGGCTTCACGAGCACCTCGGGATCCTCGACGGTCAGCTGATACATCAGGTAGTTCTTCGACGGCCGGCTGAAGCGCTCGATCACGTGCTCTTTCTCGCTGTGGAGCCACGCGTTCGCATCGCCGGTCTTGCCGACCGAGATGTTGCGCATGCGGGTGTCGATCGCAATCGTGTCGACGACGAGCGTGTCGCCTTCCCAGCGTCCGATCGACTCGCCGTTGAAGCTCGTGTCAGGGTCCTTCGAGTGCTGGCGGCCGTCGGTCGGAATGTAACGGATCGTCTGCGGGAACTCCGTCAGCAGGTACACCTTGCCTGGCACCTGGACGATCTCGAGCGGGCCGTGCTCGGTCGCCTGCGTGGTGATGGACGTCGGCGTGCCGCCCGGAGGGCAGGTGCCGTACGGCGTCGGGTGCAGGTACTTGTCGACCGCCTCCGGCTTGAACACCGGATCTTCCTGCGGCGTCTTCGCCGGATCGAACTGCCGCATGATCGAATCGGGAATGCGGTACGCACCCTGGAGCATCCGTCCGGCCTGGTTCGGGTAGTAGCGTCCCGTCAAGTCTGGATGGCCGTCCGCGGTACGAGGTGCAGGCCCGCCTCCCTCGAGGACGTGAACCTTGTCGAAGTCGCCGGCAACCCGTTCACCCGGCTTCGTCGGCAGCCCCTGGTTGTTGCCTCGTCCCCCGCCGCCGCCGCGCGCGCCGCCACCGCCACCGCGCTGGGCAGAGACGGAAATTCCGACGAGGCTTACCGCCGCCACAACAACCAACGCGCGCTTCACTGATGTCATGTGCGGCTCCTCAGAAGTTCAGCTTGTCCGGCGTCATGTCGCGCTCGGGAATCTGTCCGACGATGCGCAGGATGCCGTCGGCGAGCTTGACGTACTCGGCGGCGCCGCGCTGATCCTCGGTCGCGACCTTCGCAGGGCACGCCCGCGCGTGCATTTCCTTGCCCATGTTGTCGTCGAAGTCCTGGCGTGGGGAGCCGTTCCGCTTGAGCGCATTCGGCGTGATCATCTCGAGATGCCACTTGACGACCTTGCCGGAGGCATCCTTCACGTCCATCTGCAGGTACGCATGAGGGTTCTCCCACAGCAAGCCGGTCAGCGTGCCGGTCAGATCCAGGCACTTCGTTCCATCGAATTCGACAGCGAATCCATGGTGCGCGGCGGCAGGACCCGCCACACCGAGCAGACAAGAGATCGCGATGGCAACACCGGCAAACCTGACTCTCATCGTTCTTACCTCCGCTAAAGGACTCAATTTATAGTCGATTTCGCCCGAGGTGCCGCTGGTTTGTCGAACCGCGCAGCCTCGACCGCCGCATTCGCCTGCACCTGTTTGAGCTGAATCGTCGAGCGTCCGTCGGTCCACGTGATGACCCGTTTGAACGGAACCTTCACGCCAGCCACGTCGCGGTAATCCGAATAGTCCACCTGCGTGGGAATCACGCCAACCGCGGTATCGACGAACCGAACCTGCCGCAGGAGCAGACCCGTCTGCGTGTCGAAGTACAGCTTCGTCCCCGCGGCGCCGCGCGCGGCGCTCTGGATCACTTCGGCGCGGCGGTCATCGATGGTGACCGCCGGAAAGCCCGTGCGCCACTGGAACCCCTGCTTGAGATTCGCCGGGAAGGACAGGATCGCGTCCATCTGCGCGCCTTCGAGATCGCCGCCGACGAGCGGCAGCACCCGCATCAGTTTGTCCGCCGCCGACACCCAGCCGTGCGTGCCGTCGAACGTCGTCACGCTGTCGCCGCTCTGCGTATGCGCGACCGTCGTCAGCTGGTTGGGCGCCTTCGCGTAGATGTCGAACGGCACCTGCTCGGACAACGAGTCGTAGCCCTCGTACGTCCCGGTCGCCGTGAAACTCGTGAGTGCCGCCAGCTTCGGCGCGCCGCCCAGCGCCTGGATGTACTTGTCGACGATCGCGTCCGCCGAAATCTTTCGTGCGGAAGGCCCGGTAATGACCTCGACCCGGTTCGGGTCGTCCTCCGCGACACTATATTGATCCAGCAGGCTGGGCACCGCCTCCGCGCGATCGGTGGCGCGATGACAGGTGTAGCAGGTCACCAGGCGCCTGCCGCCGAACTGCGACTGATTGAGCTGGTTGACCATCAACACCATCCGGCGGGCGATCTGCTTCCGCGGCGTGTCGATGGCGTACCCCGCGAGATCCTCACTCTGCGGCGAGTGGCAGTCGATGCAGTTCAGCCCCGTGGACGCGGAAAAAAAGCCCATCGTGTTCATGAACTCCTTGACCGGAATACCTTTCAGCACCTGGATGTTCTTGAACACCTCTTCAGACATCTGCGGCTTCTCGTCCCCACCCGCGCGGGCAACCTGCGCCGACACCGCGGTGACGAGCAGCGAAACGGAAATCCCGAGAGCCGCGACGAATTTCACTTCGACGTCTCGCTGGTCACGCCGAACGCCGGATCGCTGATCAACTTCATGTAGTTGATCATCTCGGAAGGCACGCACATCTGCTCTTCGGCTTCCTGATCGGGAATCCACCGATAGTCGTTCTTCGAGACGACGAACGGCTTCGTAAAGATCTTCGGGTCGTCGACGGTCACGACCATCTGGAGGTGATTGTGATCGGGGCGCGTGTAGCGCTCCTCGATCTTCGCGTCGACGCTGTGGGGATGCCCGGCCTTGTCGAGCCACGTCATGTCGCTCACGCCGACGGTATTGATCACCAGCGTGTTGTCGTTTTCCCAGTGGCCGATCGAGTAGCCGTAGTACCGGGACGGCACGCCGCCGGGCACATCGAACTTCGTCGGCAACACGTGCTTGCCGTCCATCCACACGTATCGCCAGATGCGCTGGTACTGATGCAGCACGACGATACGATCGGGGCCCATCGTCCCGAACGCGAGACCACGCGTCTCGAACACTGTGTTTCGCGGAAACCCGAGCGGATCGCAGGTGTTCAGCGGATCGTTCGAGTGACCGGTGCCGACGGCAGTTTCAGGATGGTTCAGGCTGAACAGCTTCTGACCCGCTGGAGTCAGCGGCGGAATCTCGCCCCGATCGGGAGTCAGATTGCCGGCCCACGATCCGCTGATGTCGTGAACAGGCGCCGGTCCGCCGGGCGTGGGATCCGGCTTCAGCCTGTTGCCGTTATACAAGCTGTCCTTTCCCGGGAGCTTCGTTCCCTGCGCCAGCGCGACGGACGCGACGGACAGCACCGCGAGCAGGTGGATTACGGATCGCGCGAGCGAGTGACGCATCGGGATCGCCTCCTTGATTTTGCGCGGTGATTTGAACATGAAACTCGACCGATGTATAGTCCCGCGGTTCACACACATCGAGCCTCGATCCTGTTGAGAGGAAAGGACAAGCGATGAGCTTTGCGCGCGGAACGACCTTCTCGGCTGCAATCCTGGTACTAACATCCCTGCTCGTCGCTGGAAGCTACACCCAGGCCCGGCTCTCAGCGCAGGCCGCCGCGCCGAAGCCGCAGATGTCGGAGGAAGCGTTCAAGAACGTCAGAGTGCTCAAGGGCATCCCGGTCAAGGAGTTCATCAACACGATGGGCTTCTTCGCTGCGTCGCTCAGCCTGAACTGCACCGACTGCCACGGCGCCGCGAGCGCGAGCGACTGGGCCAACTATGCGGTCGACACGCCGATCAAGATCCGCGCTCGGCAGATGATCACGATGGTCAACGCGATCAACGAGGCCAACTTCGGTGGACGGCCGTTCGTCACCTGTTACACCTGCCACCGCGGCGCGCAGAAGCCAAAGGTCATCCCCAGCCTCGCCATGCAGTACGGCGAACCGCCAGCTGACGATCCGGACGAAGTGGAAGCGGTCGCGGGCGCGCGCGTGACGCAGACCGCTGATCAGACACTCGACAAATACCTGCAGGCAATCGGCGGCGCGCCGGCGCTGGCAAAGCTCACGAGCTTCACCGCGAAGGGCACGTACGAAGGATTCGATTCGGATTTCACGAAGGTGCCCGTCGACCTGTACGTAAAAGCGCCGAACCAGCGATCGCTCGTGGTCCACATGGCAAGCGGCGACGCGACGACGACGTTCGACGGCCGCGAGGCGTGGCAGGCGTATCCGAAAGACCTGCTGCCGGTGCCGTTCATCCCGCTCGTCGGCGCCGATCTGACGGGCGCGCGTCTCGACGCGCAGCTGATGTTCCCGGCACCGATCAAGATGCTGCTCACCGGCTGGCGGGCCGACTTCCCCGCTGTCATGATCGACGACAAGCCGATGTTCGTCGTCCAGGGGACGACGGATCGGGTGCCGGTGAAGCTGTATTTCGATCGCGCGACCGGGCTGCTCGTGCGGCAGACGCGCTACGCGCCGACGGCGGTCGGCACGGTGCCGTCACACGTGAGTTATTCGGACTATCGCGAGATACCGGGGACCGGCGTGAAGATCCCGTTCACGTTCCAGAGCACATGGGTGGACGGGCAGTACACGATCAACCTGACGTCGGTCCAGCCGAACGTCGCCATTGATGCGGGTCGGTTCGCGAAGCCCGCGACCGCACGCTGACCCTCCGCGGCTCGCAGTCCTGACCTTCTGCCACGGCAGGCCAGCTCGGCCGGCCGTGGCCCCGATGTCACATTTCAGCGCCCTGTCCCGTCTCACTAGTGAGATGGAGGAAGAGGCATGATCAGGTGGGTACTGCGCAAAGCAATCGGCAAGTTCGAGCGGGACTGGAACTATGACGCCAGCTATATGCGCGACATGATCGACGTCAGTCCGCGCGCGGCGTGGCTGTTCGCGCGCGTCACCGCGCTCGGTCAGTTCAGGCGTGACCTTCCGATGGACGCGTGGTACACGGCGGGCATTACCGCCGTCCGCCACGAGGACTGCGGTCCGTGCACGCAGCTGGCCGTGACGATGGCGGAGCGTGCAGGCGTCAGCGCTTCGGTTCTGCGCGCCGTGCTGAGCGACGATACGGACGCGATGCCGCCGGACGTCGCGCTGGTGTGGCGCTTCACGCGCGCGACGCTCGCACACGATCCCGCTGCCGATGGTTATCGTGAGGCGATCGTGACACGGTGGGGGAAACGCGCGCTGATCAGCGTCGCGTTTGCGATCACGGCCGCGCGACTCTATCCGACGGTCAAGTACGCGCTCGGCCACGGGCACGCGTGCATGCGTGTGGTCGTCGCCGGCACACCCGTGACCTTCGATCACGGCCGCGCGCTGGAGCCGGTCACGCGGTGAACTCCGTCCGCGACGCGTCGAATCCGGCTGCGAGCTTCGAGCCACACCGGCGCCGCCTGCTCGGTCTTGCCTACCGCATGCTCGGATCGATGGCCGACGCGGAGGATGCGGTACAGGAAGCGTACTTGCGCTGGCATGCAGTCGACCGCGACACCGTGTCCGATCCGAGGGCGTTTCTCATGACGACCACCACGCGGATTTGCGTCGACGTGCTGACGTCGGCTCGCGCGCGGCGCGAAGAGTACGTGGGCCCCTGGCTGCCGGAGCCGATCGTCGACACGGAGGCGCTCGCGCCCGACAACCGCACGGAGCTGGCCGAGGACCTGTCGATCGCCCTCCTGCTGACGCTCGACCGGTTATCGCCGCTCGAGCGCGCCGCCTTCCTTCTGCATGACGTCTTCGATTTCTCCTTCAGTGAGGTCGCGACGGCGCTCGAGCGGAGCGAGGCGGCGTGCCGCCAGCTGGCCGCGCGCGCACGCGCGCATGTCCGGGAAAG
>JADMIO011260344.1_pt1 | contig 38869 bp, 41 predicted proteins | sample 8958161 | NCBI WGS metagenome assembly JADMIO01 (sample SAMN16585339, study PRJNA669376) | soil metagenome | isolation source: Crop rotation soil | place: USA: Cullars Rotation, Alabama | collected 2011 | reverse complement strand
CCCGTGGCGCCGCCGGTGGCACCGCCCGCGCCGCCATCGGCGCCAGCCGCGCCGTCGCCGGCGGCTCCCGCCGCGCCGGTGGTTCCGCCGGCTCCCGCGCTCGCGCCTTCGCCGCCAGCGCCACCCAGCGGCATCGGGCCGCCGCCGCCACCGGTTCCGGCCGTCGCACCCGCTTCACCCGTCGTACCGGCGACGCCGGCTCCGGTCCCGCCCGGGCCGCGACTCGCGCCGCCAATGCCCGCGTTGTCGACGGAGCACGCGCAGATCAGCAAGAGCGCCAGCGTCCCCGCCCGCCGCGAGCCCAAAAGCCTTGCCGGGTGGTCAACTCTTGCCATTCGCCACAGTCGCTCGCGGGGTTGACGCGCTGACACCTCGCGGCCCAAACGTCGCCAAACACGACGCCCGCGCACCATTCCCGCAGCCGCTGAAGCTGATCACGCGGTAACCTCGCGGTCGTGAGGCAGGTTGTGCGCCGGCTGATCGGAGCGTCGGTCGCGCTGCTGACCTGCGGTTGCGCCCACGTCCCGTGGGCCAACGATCCGTCAGCCGAACCGCCGAAGGTCTGCGGCGCGAAGGCGCCCGCGCCGTACGCGCAGTCGCTGTATTGCCGAGGCCTGTACGCCGCGGCGGCGTCCTCGTTCGCCGAGGACTTGTCGGGCGAGAACCCGCACGCGACAGCCGCCGATCGCGTGACCGCCCTGCGCTGGCTCGTCTACATACACCGGCGTTTTCCCGGTTGGGACTGGATCGTTGACGTCGTCGGCCAGACGGATTGGTCCGAGCTGGATCGCCCCGAGCTCGCCGACGTGCGCGACGATCTGCACCTGCTCGCCGCGCGGTTCGAGTATGGGCACGAGCGCTTCGACGAGACGCTCGCGCTGCTCGCGACGATCCCGGAGTCGAGCCCGCGTCACGCGCGCGCCGCGCTCCTGACGGGGGCCGTGCACGTCCGCACTGGCGCACAAGATCTCGCACAGGCCGCGTTCGCCGAGGCGTTGCGCGCCGCCGCGGCGGACACGGATCCGAGGCGGGCCCGCGACCGCGATCTCGCCGGCCTCTCGCTCGCGCGCGCTCACTATTCGCTGCAGGAGTACGCGATCGCCAGCCGCTACTACGAATCGATCCCTGTTTCGTCGCCATACGGGATCGCCGCCGCGGTCGAGGGCGGCATGACGCGGTTTCAGATGAAGGATCTTCCTCGCGCGCTCGCCCTCGTCCAGTCGGTGCAGGAGCGATCGCGCGAGGTCCCGCCCGAGACGATGGCCGAGGCTTTGCTGCTCCAAGCAAACATCTCGCTGCAGAAGGGCCCATCGCTCGAAACGGTGGAGCTCACCCGACGTTTCCACGAGGCCTACACTGTCCTGTACCAGCCGGTGCAGCGGCTCAAGGATTACGAACCGGACGCGCTGTTCGACCTCGCGTTCAGCGTTCGCAGCGGAGGGTCGCTGCCGCTGCTCGGAAGGGCAGGCACGGAGCAGACGCTGCGCTTGCTGATGGACGCTCCGGTGGCCCGGCGGTTCGCGGAACTCGACGAGCTGGCACGCGAAGAAGCGTTCCTCGCGCCGCCGATGCCGGGGGCCGCGCTGGAACCGGAAGGCGCCGCGTTGCTGGACCGTCGGAAAGCCGTCGCGCACGAGGCCGGCCAGCTGTTGCACCGTCGCGTGGAGGCCCTCGCGGAGCCGATGGTCTTTCAGATCAAGCAAGCGATCGGGATCGAAATGACGGCGCTCCGCTTCGGGGCCGAGCTCGAAGGCCGCCGCGCCTCGTCAGCGGGCGCCGAGGCGCTTGAATAGCGCGACGGCCCAATCGGCGACGCCGACGGCGTGCGTGTAGCCCTGCTTCGTCGACGGCGGGCAGCGGTCGCCCTCGAATGCCATATCGCCGCTGGTGTTGGTGGCGCCGCTCGCGCTCTTGCAGCTCCAGCTCAGCTTCGCGCTCTGCACCGTCGAGACCGGGCAGTCGGGCGCTTCCTCGGGGCGGTTGAGCGCCGCCGCCAGCCCGTCGAGCATGTCCGCCTTCTGGGCGGCGGTGAGAATCTTCGGCTTTAACTTCAGCTGCGGCGGCTTCTTCTTCTTCGCGGTCATCCGTTCGACGTCGTGGACGGTGCCGGTGATCTCCGCCGTGCCGCCCATGACCGTCACGGTAATCTCGCTCTGCCACACCCCGCCCTCCCCGGCGCCGAGATCCACCTTCAGCTCGGCATCGTTCGCCGTTGCCACGCAGGCGTAACGACCCGCGGTCTTACCGGCTGTGCCGCCGGTCGCTGGCGCCCCGACGGCCACCGTAGCCGCACCCACGGCCGCAACAAACGCCAGCCACACGAACCAGCGCGCCGCGCGCTTCATCCGGCATTGATAACACGAGCCGCACGCCGGTCAGTCCTCCACCTCGTAGAAATGGCGGTCGGTGCGCTTGTAGACCCCCTTGGGGTCGGTGGGACGATCCTCGAGAATCTCGTGCTCGTCGACCAGGAGGTTGCCGCGAACGGCGGGCGCCTCCATCCGCTCGACATAAGAAAGTGCTTCCTCGACCGAATCCGCGACGACGTCGTAATTGACGATGTACCCCCTTCCCACCCGGGACAGAGGATCGGTGAACGGGATCTTGGCGTCGACGGTCATACGAAAATACTTCGCGCTCGCCGAGTACCGATTGTCCGCGTTGCGAATCAGGGCAAGGAGCTGGGGATTACTCCGGTCGTAGCTGTCGAGCGCTTCGAGGGCGAAGGCGAAGATCTCGTCGGCGGTCGCACCGCGCGCTTTCCGGGCGCGGCACACGGACGCCGCCAGGTGGGCAAACTCCTCCGGCTCGTCTGGGTCGACATCGCGGAGGATCGGCTCGCCGATGCGCAAGGCCTCGTCGGGCCGGCCCGCCCCGACGAGCGCCGCAACGCGAACGGACGTTGCCCGTATGGCGAGCTCGGGTTCGGTGACCTGTTCCACGTACGACAAAGCCTCGTGGTGGAGGCGGAGGCGGCCTCGTCGTACCGCCCGAGGTCGGAGAGGTAATTGCCGAGAAGTTGCCAGTTGATCCAGACCGTCGGGGCGACGTCCAAACCCCGGGTCAGCACGGCGACCGCGGTCTCGAGATCCCCGCGCTGAGCGTGGGCAAGCGCCGCGATCTCGAAGGTCGCCGTGTATCGCAGCTCTTCGAGCGCCGCCGCGACCTTCAGTGCCGCCTCGGCATCGCCGTCCCGGAGGTGCTGATGTCCCTCCTGCGCCAGCTTCTCGCTCTTGCGCCGGACGAGGTCGTCGGGCTCCACGCTCGCCCCGTTCGATCTACCGGCGTTCGAGCAGGCGCTGCACCCAGCGGTCGGTCAGCTTCTCCTGCACGGTGTTCTGGCGGAGGCGGTCAGCCAGATTCTTCCAGTCGACGTGGTCCTGCAGCTGGTCCTGGTTGGAGCACGAGAAGATGATCGTCTCCTTGCCGGTGGCCGGGTCGACGTGGCGCTGCAAACACTGCGCGCAGATCTCCTTCATCATGCACTGCATGGGCGAGTTGATCGACGCGATGGCGACGTGGTTCGGCCTGAAGTGCTTCGCCAGCAGGCCGTGGCGCGCGCCCTTCACGGCCGCCATCATGCGATCGCTGCCGATGGCGATGATGCGCGCGCAGTCCGACAGCGGCACCTTCGCCTCGCCCAGCTCGCCCTGCGCGTAGGCGCGCATCGCCTCGACGACGTTGCCGCGGAAGGCGCGGTCCTGCGGCCGTCGCGCCTCGGGCAACTCGCCACCGTCGACGCTCCAGATGATCTGGTCGGCCGCCGCCTCGATCTCGTCGACCTTGTAGACGTCCTCGCGCTTGCGGTACGCGGCGAAGTAGATGACACGGTTGCCGCGCTCGCGTAGCGCCTTCCCGATCGAGAACAGCACGGCGTTGCCCAGCCCGCCGCCCGCCAGCGCGACCGCCTCGCCGCCCTCCGGGATCTCCGTCGGCGTCCCCGTCGGGCCCATCACGATGACGGGTTCGCCCTTCTCCAGGCCCGCGCACAGCCGCGAGCTGCCGCCCATCTCGAGCACGATCAGCGACAGCAGGCCCTTGGCCTTGTCGACCCACGCGCCCGTCAGCGCCAGGCCCTCCATCATCAGGCGGCTGCCGTTCGCGGTGCGCGACAGCGCCTCGAAGTTCTGCAGGCGGAAGAACTGTCCGGGCTCGAAGTGCTTCGCGGCGGCGGGCGCGCGCACCACCACCTCGACGATCGTCGGCGTCAGCCGTTCCACCCAGGCGACGGTCGGGCGCCACTCGTCGTCCAGCTTGCCGGTGAACGCGCGCCAGGCCGCGTCGCGGCTCTTCTGGCCGTCGGGATTCAGCCCGGCGATGTCGCGCGCGAACAGCGCCTCGACCTCGGGCGCGCCGTCCTTCGCCGACGCCATCGCGCGCACGACCGAACCCGCGTAGCCGGGGTTGTTGTCGCCGTAGAACGTCACCGTGTGGCCGTTGCGCAGGTAGCTCGTGAAGAAGCCGACCTCCTCGCCGGTCGCCGGCTCTAACCGCAGCTTACCGTCGTCGTGCACGGCCTTGAACGCCTGGAAGCCCTTCGTCTTGGGATCGATCGCGAACGAGCCGGGCCGCTCGCGTTCGTAGGTCACATTTGGAGATGTCCCCGCCGCGACGAACAGCGTCTTCGCCGGCAGCGTGACCTTCTCGCCCGACGCCGTCTCGAACTCGACACCCGAAAGCGCGCCGCGCGCATCCGGCACGCAGGCGAGCGGCGACATCTTCTCGACGAAGCGCACGCCCTCCTCGAAGAACTCGATGATCTCCTCGTGGTTCAGCCGGTAGGCGGGGCTGTCCGCCATCCCCTTGCGGTAGACCAGCGAGACGCCGCCCCACGCCGCCACCAGCTTGCTGAGGTCGGGCGCCTCGCCCGCCTTCGCGGCGCGCGCGCGCTCGGCGCGCACGGCCCGCCCATGCTCGAGGAACTCGCGCGCGATCTCCGCCTCTTCCTCGTCGTAACCCTTGAACAGCGCGTCCTCACCCTGCTCCGCCGCGATGGTCTCCCACCGCTCCAGGAACTTCTCGACCTGCACCGGGTAGTACGCAGCCGCCTCCGTCGTCGTGTCGATGCCGGTCAGGCCGCCGCCGATCACGATCGCCGGCAACCGCACCTGCAGGCTGGCCAGCGAATCGCGCTTGGCCGCGCCGGTCAGCTGCAACGCCATCAGGAAGTCCGACGCCTTGCGCACGCCGCGAATCAGGTTGTGCTTCACGTCGATGATGGTCGGCTTGCCCGCGCCCGCCGCGATCGCCACGTGGTCGAAGCCCATCACGAACGCCTCGTCGGCGTCGACGGTGCCGCCGAAGCGCACGCCGCCGTAGACGCGGAAGCCGGCCCGCCGCGCCAGGTTCAGGTGAAGCGCGCCCAGGAAGCTCTTGTCCCAGCGCACGGTGATGCCGTACTCGGCGACGCCGCCGAAGCCGGCCAGGCGCCGTTCGTCCAGCGGCGTGCTCAGCTCCTGCCAGCTCTCGATCGCGCGCGGCGGCCACTTGTCGCCGCCGATCAGGTCCGCCGGCAGCGGCTCGACCTTCAGGCCGTCGATGCCGACGACACCGAAGCCCGCGTTCACCAGGTGGTGCGCCAGCGTGAAACCCGCAGGCCCCAGCCCGACGACCAGCACGTTCTTGCCGATGTATGGCCGCGCGACGGGCCGCGCCCGGTTCAGCGGGTTCCAGCGCGTCAGCAGCGAATAGATTTCGAAGCCCCAGCGCATCCCCAGCACGTCGGTCAGCACGCCGGTCTCGGCTTGCGGGATGTTCACCGGTTCCTGCTTCTGGAACACGCACCCCTTCATGCAGTCGTTGCAGATGCGGTGTCCGGTGCCGGGAAGCATCGGGTTGTCGACGCAGATCATCGCCAGCGCTGCGATCGAATCGCCGTCCTTGCGCAGCACGTGCATCTCGCCGATCTTCTCGTCGAGCGGGCAGCCGTTGATCTTCACGCCCAGCGGGTTGCGCTTCACCGCCCCCGACTTGTCGTGCATGCCCGTCGAGCACGAGTCCTTCTCGCGCTCGTGGCAGTAGAGGCAGTAGTCAGCCTCGCTCGCCACCTCGCGCCGGGACATGCGCGGATCGGTCAGCGTGAAGCCGTCGCGACGCCGGCGGTGCTCGGGCGGCCCCTCGGTGATCCCCTGCAGCTTCGCGTCGGGACGGCGCAGCGGCACCAGGTCCTCGTGGTCGACGAAGTGCGGAAAATGAAAAGACACCCAGCCTGCTACGCCCGCGTGAGCGGCCGGCACGAAGCGGTGGACCGACGCCCAGCGCTCGAACAGGTCGATGTCGGCGGCCGCCGCCGGGTTTGCCTTCTCGCGCGCGATCAGCGCGTCCAGCACCGTGGCGAAGGTCAGCTCGTCGTCGCCGGCCGTCACCAGCTCGGGGAACGAATCGGCGGCCAGCTTGCGGATGCGGTCGCGCAGCGCCGCCGGATCGTCGGGGGGCACCTTGTCCTCGGGGTACTTCTTGCTCGCGCGCCGCACGACGAAGTGCTTCATGCGGAAGATCGCCGCCTCGCGCGCCGCCGTGTCGATCTGCTTCTCTCGCTCTGGCTGGACGCCGAACAGCCGCGCCACGAACGCGCCCAGCGGACGCGCCACCTCGATCAGCAGCGCCGACTCCTCGGGCGGCGTCAGCGCGCCGCCGTCGCGGTACGCCGTGAAGCGGGCCGCCAGCGCCGCGTCTGCCGCGGCCAGCTCGGCGCGGAACTGTGCGTCCAGCGCCGCCAGCCGCTCGGGCTCGTACAGATCGCCGTACCGGAAGCCGTCGACACCGAGCGCGAAGTCTCGCGCCTCGTCGCGCGGCGCGCTCCCGGCGCCGTTCGCGAAGGCAAATTTCGAGGGGGGCAGAGCGCTAATTCCTGACCTGGCAGAACTGGTTGTAGTCGATGAGCTCGATGTCCTCGGGCTTCTTGCCCTCGCCGCAGACCGGGCACTGCGGATCGCGCGGGCGCTTGAACTCGCGGAACTTCATCGCCAGCGCGTCGAAGTGCAGCTCGCGCCCCGCCAGCGGCTTGCCCTTGCCCAGCAACACCTTGATCGCCTCGGTCGCCTCCAGCGCGCCGATGACGCCGCAGAGCACGCCCAGCACGCCCGCCTCCTGGCACGACGGCGCCATGTCCGGGGGCGGCGGCTGGGGGTAGAAGCAACGGTAGCAGGGACCTTCGAACGGCAGGAACGTGGTCACCGTTCCCTCGAAGCGATAGATGCTGCCGTCGATCAGCGGCTTGCCCAGCTTCAACGCCGCGTCGTTGATCAGGTAACGCGTCGGGAAGTTGTCGGCGCCGTCGACGATCACGTCGTAGTCCTTGATGACGTCGAGGACGTTCGACGAATCGAGCCGCGTCTGATGCCCGATCACCTTCACGTCCGGGTTCAGCTTGGCGATCGCCGCCTTTGCCGATTCGACCTTCGGCATGCCGACCCGATCGGTCGCGTGCAGGATCTGCCGCTGCAGGTTCGACGCATCGACCGTGTCGTCGTCGACGAACCCGACCGTACCGACACCGGCCGCCGCCAGGTAGAGGCCGGTCGGCGAGCCCAGGCCGCCGGCGCCGAGGCACAGGACCTTCGACTGCAGCAGCTTCGCCTGCCCCAGCTCGCCGACCTCGGGGAGCATGGTGTGGCGCGCGTAGCGCAGCGACTGGTCCGGCGTCATCACGAACGGACGGTCGAACTTCAGCCCGGCGCGCTTCCACGCCGAGAACCCGCCCGCCATCGACTTGACGTTGGTGTAGCCCATCTCGGCCAGCGTCTTCGCCGCGTACGCGGACCGCGTTCCGCCCGCACAGTACAGCACCACCTCCGACGACCGCTCCGGCACCTGGTCCTCGATTCGCTGCTCGAGGAACCCGCGCGAGATCCAGCGCGCGCCGGGGATGAACCCCTCTGTCCACTCGTCCTTCTCGCGGACGTCGATCAGGACCGGGCCGGCGCCGTTGCCGTCGCCCGGCTTCCCCTTCCCCGCATCGACCGCCTTGCGCACGGCCTCCACGTCGGTCTCGCGAATCTGAGCCTTGCAGTTCTTCAGGTACTGGCCGGAATTCATGGTGCTCCTATGGATGCCCTCCGCCGTTCGATGGTGACACCGTGGGGGGCGAAAAGCCCGGTATTTTCACGGGATTGATGCCCACGTCAAGCATCACCGCAGCATCAAAAAGAAAAGGCCCAGCCGACTTCCGCCGGCCGGGCCTTCCGTGTTCGTTCCTGGCGGTTTCGGCCTAGTAGAACGAGACGTTGTCGATGTGGATGTTCACATCGCAGTTCGTCGCCGCGGTGGCCGTAGCGGCCGCGACCGTGAACTGCCACTGAGCGCCGACCAGCTTGTCCTTGACGATGCCCGTCGACGGCATGCCGTTCATCTGGTCCGCGAACGCGACCATGACGGTCGGGCTGCTCGACGGCACCGACACCGACACCTGCGGCGCGTACGCGCCCGCCGGACCGCTCGCCTTCTTGTCGGGCATCGAAACCGTCGAGTCCTGGTGCCCGCTGTCGTTCGTCGAGTACTGCATCGAGCAACCCGTGCCGCCGATCGTGCCGGTCAGGTCGAACTTGATGCCCGTGTACTGGGTGGCGTCGATGCACTCGTCGCCGGCGGTGTTGCCGTTGAAATAGATCCCGACGCCCACGTACTGCGCCGCGCCCACCATGCCCGGCGCCTGAAGGGTGATGTTCCAGGTACCACCCGACACCGTCGCCGTCGGCGTTACGGCGCCGCTCGGAGAGGCGTACTTGTACGTGCCGCCGATCGCAATCACCGGCTCGCCGCCGTCGACGACGGCGAAGTCCGCGATGATGGGCGCGGGCGCGGGCGGGAGAGCGCTGTTCATGCAGCCGGCCGCGGTGCTCGAAGCACCACCGCCACCGCCGCTGCCACCGCCGCTGTTGCCGCCGCTGTTCCCACCGCCGCCCTGCGTGCCCGCGTTACCGCTCGTGCCGGCCGACCCGGTCGAGCCGGCCGTGCCGGTGCCGCTGCTGCCGCCCTTGTTGTCGCTGCCGCAGCCGACGGTCGAAACGCTCGACACCAGGAAGCCCACGCCGGCCAGGCCCAGGATTCCGAAGAACGCCCTCATCCTAAATTCTTTCATGGTTCTTTTCTCCGTAAGAATCAGAAGTTGTCCGCCTTCACCGAGGCGTGATTGGGCCCGAACCCTAATGCCAATCTGGACCGTTGACTAGAGATTTCTTGCCAGGGTTTCCCATCCAATTTCGGGGTGGCGCCAGGCGCGGAGAGCGCGCCGCTCCACACGAATTTCGTGGCCGTGCCAGGGTCGGCGACTATACTGACCAGCGTCACGTCCCTTACAAGGAGAGCCGATGTCAGTCGCCGGAACCGACCCTGAGGTCAAGGAAGCCGCCCCCGAAGCAGCGCACCAGCATGACGGCCACGGAGCCGATGCGGACGCGCCGCTCGTGAGCCTGTCCGAAAAGGCTGCTGAAAAGGTCAAGGAAATCAGGGGTGAAGAGAACATCGAGGAGAGCTATGCGCTACGCCTGAAGGTTCAGGGCGGCGGATGCTCCGGCTTCTCGTACGACCTCTACTTCGACCAGCCGCAGGAGACGGATCGGCCGTTCGAGGTCAAGGGCGTCAAGCTCATCTGTGACGAGATGAGCCTCATGTACCTGATGGGCACCGAGATCGATTACGTCGAAGGCCTGCACGGCGCCGGGTTCAAGTTCAACAACCCGAACGTGAAGTCGACCTGCGGCTGCGGTTCGTCCTTCTCGGTCTAGTTGAGTTTTGAAAATGCAGCTGCACACCCGCTTCGCGGGAGCAGCTGAACGTGAAAGGGGCAGTGCCCCTTGGTTGATGTCTACGAGTTGCTGACGCGGGAGCTGGGGCGCGAGCGCGTGCTGCGCGCGCCCGAGGCGCTGGAGCCTTACGCGCGCGACGAATCGCCGCTGGGTGTGTTCCCGCCCGACGCGGCCGTGCTGTGCGAGTCGCGCGCGGAGATCGAGCTGGTGCTGCGGCTGGCGGCGGAGCACGGCATACCGGTCACGCCGCGCGGCGCGGGCAGCGGCATGACGGGAGGCGCGCTGGCGGTGCGCGGTGGCATCGTGCTGTCGACCGAGCGCATGCGCCGGATCATCGACGTGAACGAGCACGATCGCGTCGCCGTCGTCGAGCCCGGCGTCATCAACGGCGACCTCCAGGCGGCGGTGGAGGCCCAGGGGCTGTTCTACGCGCCCGATCCGGCCAGCCTCGGGTTCTGTTCGATGGGGGGCAACGTCGCCGAGAACGCGGGGGGCCCGCGCGCGTTCAAGTACGGCGTCACGCGCGACTGGACGCTGGGGATGGTCACGACGTTGATGGGGGGCGAGACGCTGCGGCTGGGACGGCGCACGCCCAAAGGCGTCACCGGCTACGACCTGACCGCGCTGTTCGTGGGCAGCGAGGGGACGTTCGGCGTGACCAGCGAGATCACCGTGCGTTTGGTCGGCCGTCCCGAGGGCGTCGGGACGTTCATCGCGGTGATGCCGGACGCGGTCTCCGCGGGGCGCGCGGTCGCCGCGATCATCCGCAAGGGGCACCGGCCGCGCGCGCTGGAGCTGCTCGACAAGGCGTCGATCGATCACGTGCGGCCGAAGGCCGTATACAAGTTTCCCGAAGACGCGGGCGCGATCGTGCTGGTCGAGCTGGACGGCGAGCCCGACGGGATCGAGGCGGCGGTGCTGGCGTGCGGCGCCGTGTGCGAGGCCGAGGGCGCGCGTGAGGTGGTGATCGCGCGCGACGATGTCGACCGCGAGCGGTTGTGGCAGACGCGGCGGGTCTGCTCGACGGCGCTGCGCGAGGCGTACAAGTTCAAGCTGTCCGAGGACACGGTGGTGCCGCCCAGCTCGATCCCGGAGATGCTCCGGCGCGTGGCCGCGATCGGCGCGCGCCACGACCTGGAGACGGCGTCGTTCGGCCACGCGGGCGACGGTAACCTGCACATAAACTTGCTGTCGCAGGAGACTACACGCGACGCCTCCGGCGTTGCATTTCGGGCGCGCGTGGACGCGGCGGTGGCGGAGCTGTTCAAGGCGACGCTGGATCTCGGCGGCACGCTGTCGGGCGAGCACGGCATCGGCATCGCGAAGGCGCGCTACATGGCGTGGGAGCAGTCGCCGGAAGTCATCGATTGGCAGAAACGCCTCAAGCGTCTCTGGGATCCGAAGAACCTGCTGAACCCGGGGAAGATCTTCACCGCGTGAGGAGCCGGCGAGCTTTGCTCGCCGCGTATCATCGCGGCAGAGAACAACGTCACTTGACGGTGATGTTGTCGTCTTCCTTCAGGCGTTCGATTTTCGACAGGCACTGCGCCTTGATGTTGGCGCGCATCTGCGAGCTCTCGTCGTGCAGCGATTCGTCGAGGATGCCGTTGTAGCTCTTGCAGGTGATGCTGGCGGGATCCTGCTTGCAGAAGTGATCGCGCACGCGTTCGCACGGGTTCCGCTTGGCGTCGAGCATCCACATGATCAGCGCCACCAGCCCGGCCATCGCGGCGCCCAGCGCGATCGCGCCCAGAAACCGGAATCGCCTCCGGTAATGGTGAACGTCGATCGCCTCCGCCTCGCGGCGGATCTGTTCCAGCTCTTCGGGTGTCTCGTCCATGTCGCGCTGTTGGCTCGATGTTATACATGGGACCCTCAAAGGGTCCCAATCCCCCCGCGATGAGCTCCGCGCGGCAAAGCCGCGCTGCGCTCGACGCGATATAACCACGCTGCATGCAGGGCGAAATCCGTAAGATCGTCCGGAAGGTGGTGGCCAAGGCCAAGGTGATCACCAAGGCCAACCGCCGCCCGCGGCGCGGGCCGTGGCCGCCCGATCCGGCGCGCGTCCGCTCCGTCATCGACGGCCTCGAAGAACTTTACCCCGACGTCGACTGCGAGCTGGACCGCGAGACACCCTTCCAGCTCGTCATCGCCACGATCCTGTCCGCCCAGACCACCGACGACAGAGTGAACATGGTGACGCCCGAGCTGTTCCGGCGCTATCCCACGCCCGAAACCATGGCGAAGGCGCCGCTGCCGGTGCTGGAGAAGATCATCCGTTCGACCGGCTTCTTCCGCATGAAGGCGAAGAGCATCAAGGGCACGGCCGCCGGCCTGAACGAACGGTTCGGAGGGCAGGTCCCGAAGACGCTGGCGGAGCTGACCACGCTGCCGGGCGTGGCGCGGAAGACCGCGAACGTCGTGCTCGGCACCGCCTACGGCCTGGCCGAGGGCGTCGTCGTGGACACGCACGTACAGCGCCTGTCGATGCGGCTGGGCTTCACGCGCGCGACCGACCCGAAGGACATCGAGAAGGACCTGATGAAGGTGATCCCGCAGGAGAGCTGGATCCGTTTCTCCCATCAGGTGATCTGGCACGGCCGACGCGTGTGCTTCGCGCGCAAGCCGAACTGTGCCGGCTGCACGCTGGCGCCGTTCTGTCCATCGGCGGGCCTCGAAGCCTGACTGACGAAGCCTGACCCGCGGTCAGCGGGTCACGGCGTCCACTTGCGACAGTCGGCGACTTCCTGTGTGTCGCGGATGGGTGCGACCTCGGTCGCGCCGCCCTGCTGATTGCGATCCCAGGCGTGGATCGTGATCGGCCCGGTGGGACCGTTCCTGTTTTCGAGCTCGACCTCGATCTCGTAAGCGTGCTGTGCCTCCATCCGGAACGCCCAGACCGTGTGCTGCGGCAGCGTGGCCACATAGCCGCCGACGCCCCCGTTGTTCAACTGACCGGTCTTCTCGGCCAGCTGAACGACGTGACACCCGGGCAGCAGCGCGAACGACCTCCCCATGCCTTTGACGTCTTGCCCGTCGACCGACCCGATCGGACCGGACAGCCGCGCGAGCTCCCTGGGCGCACGGGTCTCCTCCGGATTCGGGTACAGCGGATGCGCCTCGCCAACACTGTCGGCGTGCACGATGCAGGCGGGAAGCAGCAACGCAACAGCGATGCTAAGCGCCGAAGTAGATCTCGTCATACGCGCACGTCGCCTCCTTGTCCGCCGGCTGCGGGTAATCGACGAGCTTCCCTTCGTAGTTGCGCAGCGTCCACTTGTCGGGACCGCGCGCGACGACGTAGTCCGGACCGATCGACACCTTGCCCATGCCGCCGGGCGTGTCGATGACGAGGTGCGGGATCGCGAGTCCGGAGATGTGTCCGCGCAGCTCCTGCATCAGGGCGATGCCGGTCTCGACGGAAGTGCGCAGGTGCGATGTCCCCGCCGCGACGTCGCCCTGGAACAGGTAGTACGGGCGCACGCGGCAGCGCAGCAGCTCGGTGAACAGCTTGCGCAGCACGCGCACTGACGAGTTCACCCCGCGCAGCAGCACGGTCTGGTTGCCGATCGGGATGCCGGCGTCGGCGAGCTTCTCGCACGCGGCGCGCGCGCGCGGCGTCAGCTCGCGCGGGTGGTTGAAGTGCGTGTTCACGTAGAGCGGGTGGTACTTCTTCAGCATCGCGCACAGCTCGTCGTCGACGCGCATCGGCAGGACGACGGGAACGCGCGTACCGATGCGGACGATCTCGACGTGCGGGATCGCGCGCAGCGCCGCGATGATCTCCTCCAGCCGGGCGGTCGACAGCGTCAGCGGATCGCCGCCCGAGATCAGGACGTCGCGGATGGCCGGCGTGCGCCGGATGTAGTCCAGCGCCTGCGCCAGATCCTCGCGCGAGATCGGCGATTCCTCCTGACCGACCAGCCGTCGCCGGTTGCAGTGACGGCAGTAGATCGCGCAGCGGTCCAGCGCCAGGAGCAGGCAGCGATCCGGATAGCGGTGAAAGATTCCGGTGGCGGGCGAGTGGCTGTCCTCGCCCAGCGGGTCGACGAGATCGCCTGGTTCGACCTCCAGCTCGCGCGCGCGGGGGATCACCTGCATGCGCACCGGGCACGAGGGATGCTCGCGATCGATCAGCGAGAAGTAGTACGGTGTGATCGCAACCCGGAAGTGTCCCGGTGCCGCGTCGAGGCCAGCCTCTTCCTCGGGCGTGAGGGCGAGGCGTGCCGCGATGTCCTGCTTGGTCGTGATCCGGTTGCGCAGCTGCCAGCGCCAGTCGTCGAATGACTCGCCTGCGGGCGCGTCACGCGACGGCGACGGCTGATCCACGATCGGGAGCGCGAACGTCATCGCTGCACCAGCGTGACGGTGATGATGGTCTGCCCGCCCGGAATGATGTGCGTCTGCGTCGTGGTCCCCGAGGCCAGGATGGTCCCGTTGTCAGCGATGGCATCGATCGCGATTGTCACGGGACCGGTGATACTCCGATCCAGCTCCACAGTGAAGCTGGTCGGTAGCGAAATCGCCGTGAGATCGGGCGGGACCAGCAGCATGCGCGATCGGCTGTCGGCCGACACGGTCACGGACAGCTGGGCCGGCATTATCGTGAGATCCCCCGCCACCTCGACGAGCAGGATCGAGTCGTCGCGCTGGCAGGCCAGAGCCGCCAGCACGCCGGTAATCGCCACCATGGTCGAGATCCGAAAGGGCGGCCTCCGCAAAGGTCAGAACCTGTAGTTGCCCAGCGCGGTTTCTGGGGGCGGCTGTTCGTGGGGGCGGAACACCACGTAACCCGCCGCGCCCACGCCGACCGCCAGGACGGACAGCGCGATCCACACCCAGGGACGGCTGCCGCTCGCCGGCGTGGCCGCGTCCTCGCGGGGCGCGGGCGCGGCGACCACGACGGCCGCCGGTGGTGGCGGCGCCGCTTCGGCGACCTTCGGCGGAGGTGGCGGCGCCTTCGGCGGCGGGGGCGTCTCGGCGACCTTCGCCGGCGGCGGGGGCGGCGGCGCCTTCGCGGGTGGCGGGGGCGCCTCGGCGACCTTCGCCGGCGGCGGCTTCGTCGCGGGCGGCGCCTCGTCCGGCTTCTCGCGCTGCGCCGGCTCGGGCGCCTCCAAGGCCAGCAGCTTCTTTTCGATCGAGGCGCGGTTGGGCGCGGCCGGCACCTTCTCGAGGAACGCGTGGTAGTCGTCGGCGGCCTTCTCGTTTTCGCCGATGCGACGGTAGCACTCCGCGCGGTTGAACAGCACGACCGGATCGTTCAGGAGCTCGTACGCCACCGTGTATTCGGCGACCGCCGCCTGGCAATTGGCGTCGCCCGCCAGAGCGTTGGCCTTCTTGAGGTGGCGCTTGCCGCGCGCCAGATCTTTGTGCGAGGGCTGAGGGTGCGACTTGTGCTCGCGGTGGTGCTTCTTCGTCTTCGACCGCGCCAGCGCATTGCCGCTCGCGCCGAGAAGGAAGCAGGCGGCGGCGAGCGCGATCCCCGCCCGCGCCGCCCCCGTCACGGCGCGGCCCCCGGCGGCGCGTTGCTGGTGCCGAGACGCCGGACGTAACCCGACAGCGCCTGCATCTTCGGGACGCTGAGGCTTCGCCCGAACGCCGGCATCTGGCCCTTACCAGCCATCACGATCGTGACGATCGAATCCGTGTTCGCGCGCGCCAGGAATTCCCGGTCGTGGAAGTCACGCACGTTCGGCATCGTCTTCTTGATCTCGGGATCGCCGCGGCCATCGGCCCCGTGGCAGCGCGCGCAGTTGCGCGCGTAGATCACCGCCGGCTCGACCGGTACGGCCGGTCCAGGGTCGTCTCCCGGCGTCGAGCATCCCCCGAGGACGCCGCCGCCAGCGAAGACGGTCAGGGCCAGGGCCAGGGTAACGACCGGCGCTCTCATTCGCCCCCCGCTGCGTCGTCGACGTAAAGCGCCTGTCCGTGCTCGCGGAACGAGGCCGCCTTCTCGCGCAGCCCCGCCGCGACGGCGTCGTCGGGTGAGATCCCTTGCGCCGCGGCGTAGTCGCGCACGTCCTGCGTGATCTTCATCGAGCAGAAGTGCGGGCCGCACATCGAACAGAAATGGGCGCCCTTCGCCGCGGGCGCCGGCAGCGTCTCGTCGTGGAAGTCACGCGCGGTCTCGGGATCCAGCGACAGGTTGAACTGATCCTCCCAGCGGAACTCGAAGCGCGCGCGCGACAGCGCGTCGTCCCTCTTCTGCGCGCCCGCATGCCCCTTCGCCAGGTCGGCCGCGTGCGCCGCGATCTTGTAGGCGATGACGCCGTCCTTCACATCCTTCTTGTTCGGCAGGCCGAGGTGCTCCTTCGGCGTCACGTAGCAGAGCATCGCGGTGCCGTACCACCCGATCATCGCAGCGCCGATCGCTGACGTGATGTGGTCGTATCCGGGGGCGATGTCCGTGACCAGCGGGCCCAGCGTGTAAAACGGCGCTTCGTGGCAGAGCGTGATCTGCTTGTCGACGTTCTCCTTGATCTTGTGCATGGGCACATGGCCCGGCCCCTCGATCATCACCTGCACGTCGTGCTTCCAGGCGACCTGGGTCAGTTCGCCCAGCGTCTCCAACTCGCCGAACTGCGCTTCGTCGTTGGCGTCGGCGATCGATCCCGGACGCAGGCCGTCGCCCAGGCTGAACGAGACGTCGTACTTCTTCATGAGCTCGCAGATCCGCTCGAAGTGCGTGTAGAGAAAGTTCTCCTCGTGGTGGGCGAGGCACCACTTCGCCATGATTGACCCGCCCCGCGACACGATACCGGTCACGCGCCGCGCGGTCAGCGGCACATAGCGCAGCAACACGCCGGCGTGGATCGTGAAGTAATCGACGCCCTGCTCGGCCTGCTCGACGAGGGTCTCCAGAAAGATGTCGATGTTCAGATCCTCGGCCTTGCCTTTCACCTTCTCCAGTGCCTGATAGATCGGCACCGTGCCAATCGGCACCGGGGAGTTGCGGATGATCCATTCGCGCGTCTCGTGAATGTCGTTGCCGGTCGACAAGTCCATCACGGTGTCTGCGCCCCAGCGCGTCGCCCAGCGCAGCTTGTCGACCTCTTCGCCGATCGATGACGACACCGCCGAATTGCCGATGTTCGCGTTGATCTTCACCAGGAAGTTGCGGCCGATGATCATCGGCTCCGTCTCCGGGTGCTTGCGGTTCGCGGGAATGATCGCGCGTCCGCGCGCCACCTCGTCGCGCACGAATTCGGGCGTCACGCCCTCGCGCAGCGCGCAGAACCGCATCTCCTCGGTGATCTCGCCGAGCCGGGCGTAGTGCATCTGGCTAAAGTTCGTGTCACCGCGCGCAACGCGGCGGTCAATCCACGGCTGCCGCAGCTTCGGCAGCCCGACGTGCAGGTCGGCCGCGCGCGGCCCCGCGGGGTCGTAGACGTCGACCGGCGGCTCGCCCGCGCCGACGCTGATCCGCCGCACCGGAACACGAATGGGGCCGTCGGTCAGGAACACGCGCTCGGACGCCGGCAATTCCGGCAGCGCCTCCAGGCCCTCGACCGGATCGACGACCGTGGTCAACGACCGCTTCCCGTTCGCCGCCTTCGTTCCGCTATTGCCGCTATTGCCGCTATTGCCTCTGTTGCCGCTACCACCGCTACCACCGCTGCCGTCCCCACTCGTCTTGCCTGCGTTATCCATCTCGCCTCGCTTTCCTTCGCCGGCATTACCCGGATCAGGTTCAGGGGTCGCGCCTGCCATTCGGTGGCGCCTCTCAGCCTGCGGATCGAACATCCGCCCAGCTCCCCCAGCTATTGGGATTCGTGCCTGTCTCGAAGCCCAACGTTAACTCGCGCCCGCCCAATTGCAAAGCCGCGTCATGGGCGGGTCAGCCGCGCGTTTTAATTGACGTATTTCTTCGAGCGCCGTTCGCCGCCCTCGATGACGCCGAAGCGCCGGCGCAGCCGGCGGGCCTTCGAGATGTCGCGCGCGTTCGCGAAGAAGGTACGCAGGATCTCCCCGCCGCCCGGCGCCGCGCCGAAGAACCCGACGGCGATCGCAACGGCCAGACCCGCCAGCCACGGCAGATTACCTTGCGCCAGCATGACGGCTGCGGCGATTCCGACCAGGATCAAACAGAGGTAACGGGCCTGCACCATCAACGTCGTCGGCCAGAACTGGATCGGCTGGCGGCCGTAGAGGCGCGCGAACGCCACGAACAGCCCCGTCATGGCGAAGGCGCAACCGTCGACGAACGGGATCGTTCCGAAGCCGCGCAGCCACCACGTGCCCGCGATGGTCAGGTTCGCCAGCAGACCGCCCGCGAAATACAGCGCCGTACAACGGCGCGCGCCGACCGTCCGTTCGATGGCCACGCCCGCGTACCAGAGACCGATGGTGTTCAGCACGAAGCCGATGAAATCGAGGTGAACGAACAGCGACGTGACCGGCTGCCAGATCTCTCCCGCGAAGAACCCCGGACCCAGCGCCAGGTGCCGTATGAAGAATCCGCGGTAGTCCCGCGCGAAGACGTAGAACAGGTAAACGCAGAAGTTGATGAGGACCAGCGTCCTGATCGTCGTGGTCAGCCGACCAGTGATCCGCCTCAGCCAATCAGGCCCTTGCCCTTGCGTGCTGCGCCGCCGCGGCAGGTCCGGCATCAGTGGAAGCTTAGCAGCCCGTCTCGGGACATTCCGTGGCCGCGTTCGGATCGCCCTTGCAGTCCGAATCGTCGAGATCGATGCGACCGTCCCCGTCGTTGTCGATGCCGTCCCGGCACTTCGGCCGCGCCACCAGCTCGACCGGAGGCAGCTCGATCAGTGCGTCTTTGCCGACGCTGCCCGCCGCCGTCGGATCCGGGATCGCCTGATCCTGGGCGTCCCTCGGCTCGATCCGGACGCCGCGCACGTCGAGTTGCTGGAACGTGAAAGTCCAGTCGCCGACCGGAACTTCGTGCGCGAATCCGCCCGGCGCGCACAACGTGATCACGTCGTCGACGTCGCCTGCCGAGCTCGCCCCCTTCACGCGGATGGCGTCGACACCGTGCTGGCCGCAGCCGGGACCCGCCGACTCGCCCCCCGTGAACGACCACGTCGCCTGGTAGGTGCCCTTATCGGTGCAGCCGGCGGCCGACAGGCCGCCAGCCAAGCAGAGTGCGTAAAAACCGGAACGCCACATCCTCATGGGCGCCCCGGCTTATATCACCGGGCGTCAGAAGTTGACGAACAGATCAGCCCGCGGCGTCGCGCTGGTGCCGGCGCAGGAGACCGACTGCACGAGGACCGGGGTCTCGGACAGCAACGTTCCGGTGGGTCCGCCCGTGTGCAGCTCCAGACTGACGTTGTACGTGCCACGGTCCGGTAGCTGCGCGATGAAGGACCCTTCGGTCTGGGTCGGTTGGCAGTCAGCGTCGAACGCGACCAGCTGGGAGCAGAACCCGCCGCCGTCGATCCAGGCCGTCACCGTGTCGGCGAAGCCCGCTTCGTCGCAGGTCAGGATGCTGCCGTCGAGCATGCTGATCAGGCGCCACGAGATCGTCAGGTCAGGGATACAAGTCGGGTCGGTGGTCTCGTGCGGCTTGCAGCTGGGACCTGAGCTCTCGATGAAGCATCCAGACGCCGACAAGGCGAGCCCGGCGGACAGGACCGCGAACAGCACCGGAGCGCGCAACGACCTACGGTTTCCCTCAGCTTTCATCAGATTCTCCTGTTTGGAAGAAAGAAAACTGCAGTCACGGACGGGTGCAGACTCCCGAGCTATTCATCTGGCATTCCGTCGCACAGAGTGCGACAAGCTGCATCGACTCAACCTCGGTGGGCTGACCGCGCGCGACCTCTCGCAATATCGGTGCCGGCGTCATTACCTGAAGTAGCTCGGTGCCGTCCGTTCCGACCGCCGCGATGGAGACCTGGTACCTCTCGTCGCCGTGGGTTTCTTTGATGTTGAAGGGCGTCGACCCGGTCTGGCGCCCGCAGGGGAAATCACAGTGGGCGTTCCCGGCACAGGGCTGGTAGTCCTCGATGGTGCCCCCCACGCCGGTCAGCTTGAGCCTCACTGTCGCGATCGAGGGGGAGGCGCACCCACAGTCGGTGATGGCGCTGCCCGTTTCGGACCGAATCACCCAGCTGATCTCGACCGCGCCGCCGTCGATTTCCACGCACGCGGCCGACAGGCAGGCGAGGGACAGGAGGAGTGCGGTGGTCGGCTTCATTCGGGGTCCGTCAGGCGGCGCTTGATAATCCAGCGTAGGAATCGGTGCCGGTCATGTCAAACTGCTGACCACCCACGCATGGAGGTCACCGCCTGATGCTTCCACTCATTCTGCAGGCAGGCGGCGAGGCGTCGCTCGACATCGTCTCGCTGCTGCTGAACGCCTCGCCGGTCGTCAAAGGAGTTCTGGGGCTGCTGATCTTGATGTCGGTGGCGTCTTGGTTCGTCATCGGATCGAAATTCCTTTACCTGGCGAACGCGGCTTCGCGATCGACGAAGTTCCAGGACAACTTCTGGAAGACCGGCCGCCTCGACGAGATCTGGCGCATCAGCGAATCCAGCGCGCCGTCGCCCGTCGGCGAAGTGTTTCGCGCCGGCTACACCGAACTGGCGAAGCTGCAGAAGCGACGGCAGGAAAACGTCGACACCGCGGGTGAGGCGCTGCTGGGCGACATCGAGAGCATCCAGCGCGCCCTCGATCGCGCGCGCACGACGGCCACGACCGAGATGGAATCGCGCGTGCCGTTGCTGGGGACGACCGCCAGCGCGGCGCCCTTCATCGGCCTGTTCGGCACCGTCTGGGGCATCATGAACTCGTTCCGCAACATCGGGGCGAAGGGCGCCGCCAACCTGGCGACCGTCGCGCCCGGTATCGCCGAGGCGCTGGTCGCCACCGCCATCGGCCTGATGGCCGCCATCCCGGCGGTCATGGCGTACAACTATTTCTCGCGCCGTATCCGCGTCATCGCCGCCGAGATGGAGACGTTCTCCAGCGACTTCCTGAACATCGTGCGGCGGAGGTTCTTCTAGCCGTGGCGATGTCGGGCGGAAGCAGCGGGTCGATGCTGACGGAAATAAACGTGACCCCGCTCGTCGACGTCATGCTGGTGTTGCTGATCATCTTCATGGTCACGGCGCCGATGTTGCAAACGGGCGTCGACGTGAACCTGCCGCAGGCGAAGGCGCAGACCATCCCCGACGACGAGGGCAAGCTGATCCTCACCGTCACCAAGGACAAGCGTGTTTTTCTGGGCAAGCTGCAGATCCAGTGGGATGACGTCGAGAAGACCCTGAAGAACAACGCCAAGCTGAACGCCGACCACGAGCTCTACCTGCACGCCGACAAAGATCTTCCGTATGGCGAAGTCGTCAAAGTCATGGCGGCGGTCAAGCAGGCCGGGGTCGACAAGCTGGGAATGGTGACGGACCCGCTGGAGTAAAGACGTGGCACGGCGAGACGGAATACGGCGCGGATCGCGGCGGAGCTTCTCGGGCCTCCTGATCACGGCCGCGCTCCACGCCGCCGTCTTCTGGGCCGTCAAGGAGGCGCACAGCCAGCCGCAGGGGCCGCTGATCGTGGAACGCAACTTCGTCCAGGCAGAGATGGTCAAGCTGGGCAAGCCGCGCGACAAGTTCTGGCTGCCCAAGGCACATCGCGACCCGCCCCCGCCGCCGCCCGACGCGATCAAGCTCTCCGACAACCCCGACGCCAAGGCGGCGCCCGTCGAAGCGCCCAAGGTCAACGACCCGAAGACGTCGAAGATCGTGCAGAACGCGCTGAAGCGCGCGGCGGCGTGGGACTCGATGGCTGTCCCCCCCGACGACGAAGGACAAGCGACCGGACACAGCGCGGGAACGGCCACGGAGGCGAAGGGCGATCCGTACCTCGCGGAGGTCAGCGGCCTGCTGCGCCAGAATTACAACCTCCCGGCGGGGGTGACGGTGGACCAGATCCCGATTCCGCCCGTCGTGCGGTTCACGATCGGCGCGGACGGTACGCTTTCGAACATCAAGCTCGACAAGTCGTCGACCAACCCGCTGGTCGACGACGCGTGCGTCAGCGCCCCGCAGCTCACGCGCAAGGTCCCGCCGCCGCCGGGCGGCCGGGCGCGCAAGCTGGCCGTGGAATGCCAGAAGTGAGGGCGGCGAGCCCATCCGTGGTATTTAGGCTCGCGTGCGATACGTGACCAGGCGACGGTTCTCGGCGCTGACGGTGGCGGTGTCTGTCAGCTTGTTCAGCGCCTGCGACGCCCGAGCCCAGGCCGCCGAGGAGGATCTACCGACGAACGTCATCCTCAAGGACGCCGGCGTTCAGATGTTGAAGCTCGCCGTGCCGCGCGCGGAAGGCGATTCGGCCGCGGCCGCCGTCGAGACGCTGTCGAAGGACATGGACGTCACCGGCTTGTTCCAGGTCCTCGACCCCCAGTCGTTTCCAGCCCAGCTGCACAGCGAGGGGATGGCGTTCTCATCGGCGCTGTGGACGCAGGTCGGCGCTCAGGCGGTCGTGAAGATGAAGGCCTCGGGCGGCGCGCTGGAAGGCAAGGTGTTCGTGGTCGCGCGCGGCGACACGCCGTCGCTGACCAAGAGCTACCGGAACGCCGACATCCGCGACTCGATCCACGAGTTCGCGAACGACATCGTGCAGTCGTTCACCGGAAGACGCGGCGTGTTCGGTTCGCGCATCGCGTTCGCCATGAGCGGCCGCGGCTCGCACGAGATCGGCGCGGTCGACATGGACGGCGGGCGCATGGCGGTGCTCACCAAGATGGGGTCGGACAGCCTGCTGCCCGCGTACTCGCCCGGCGGCGCCGAGGTCGCGTTCACGTCCTACGCGCGGAACAACCCGGACCTCTGGATCGTGTCGGCGGGCGGCGGTCGCGCGCGCCGCGTTTCCAAGCAGCCGGGGCTGAACACCGGCGCGTCCTGGTCGCCCGACGGGCGATCGATCGTGCTGACGCTGTCGCACGAGGGCAACTCCGAGATCTACAAGATCAGCTCCGACGACGGCCGCGTGCTGGGACGGCTCACGCAGAGCCCGGCCATCGACAGCTCGCCGTCGTACTCAGCCGACGGGTCGCAGATCGCGTTCGTGTCGAACCGCCAGGGCTCGCCCCAGATCTTCGTGATGCCGGCGTCGGGCGGCGCGGCCAAGCGTGTCACCTTCCAGGGCAAGTACAACCAGACCCCGCGCTTCAGCCCCCGCTCCGACAAGCCCCAGATTGCCTTCACCGGGCGCGATGAGAAGGGCGCGTTCGACGTGTTCATCCTGGACCTCAAGACGAACAAGATCGAGCGGGTCGTCGCGGCCGGCAAGGGGTCGAACCTCGACCCGACGTGGTCGCCGGATGGGCGTCTGCTCGCGTACACCTCGAGCCGCGGCGGGTTGTTCATCTACAACCCCGAGACGCGGCACGAGGTCCAGGTCTGGAAAGGGGGCGCCTCGTCGCCCTCCTGGGGCCCGGCCCCGCGGCGTTAGCCGCCCCCGCGCGCAGCGCGGGATCGCGGCGACCTGAACAAACAATAGTCGCAAACCGCGCCTGCGGCGCGGAGCGAGTCGCCGGCCGAGCAAAGGTCATGGCCCGGCTTGCCCTCGCCGGCCGGACGCTTAGTTTCGTGGGATGGCCATCGATCCAGTTTGTGGCATGGAGGTCGAGGAGGCGCAGGCGCCCGCGACGACAGAGTTCGAAGGCCGGCCGTATTTCTTCTGCTCGGAGTCTTGCCGCGACGAGTTCGAGGCAAACCCGCAGCTGTACGCGCTGGACATCGGCACGTCGCCCGTCGCCTGACCCGCGATCCTTGCGATAGTAGGCGGGATGACTCTCGCCACCATCGACATCGGGACAAACACGACGCTGCTGCTGGTGGCGCGTTCCGGGCCGGCGGTCGAAGTTCTGGAAGAGCGCGCCGAGATCACCCGGCTGGGCCGCGGCATCGGACGCCAGGGCGCGCTGGACGGCGAGGCCATCGCCCGGACGCTGGCGGTGCTGCGCGACTTTGCGGCGGTGGCGCGACGGCACGGCGCCCGCATCGCCGCCGTGGGGACCGAGGCGCTCCGCCGCGCGTCGAACGCCGCCGCGTTTCTGGGGCCGGCGGCCGAGATCCTCGGTACGGAGATCGAAGTCGTCGACGGCGAGCGCGAAGCAGCGCTGACGTTCCGCGCGGTCGTCGCGTCGTTTCCCGATTTGCGCGCCGGCCCGCTCGTGGTCGTGGACATCGGCGGCGGCTCGACCGAGATCGTGCTCGCGTCGGGCGGTGACGTACAGTTTCGCATCAGCCTGCCGCTCGGGTCGGTGCGGTTGACCGAGGCGTTCGTCCGCCACGATCCGCCGACGGCCGCCGAGCAGGAGGCGATCGCGCAGGCAATCGGCACCGCCATTGCGGCCGTGCCGTTTTCACGCCAGGCGGCGCCGCTGGTCGGCGTCGCCGGGACGGTCACGTCGCTGGCCGCGATGGCGCAGTCGCTGGCGAGCTACGACCCGGCCCGCGTACACGGGTACCGACTCTCACGTCGCGATCTCGGCGCCGAGATCGCGCGCCTGGCCGCCGCAACCCAGGCCGAACGAGAGCGGATGACCGGGCTGGACCCGCGCCGCGCCGACGTCATCCTGGCGGGCGCCCTGATCCTGGATCGGGTGGCGGCGGCGGCCGGTGTTGACGAGGTTCGGGTCAGCGATCGAGGTATTCGCTGGGGTCTCTTCCACGAGCTAACGACGTAAGGACGGCAACAATGCGCCCGCTTGCTGCGCGACAGAGCGGGGGGTATTTTCGAGGCATGCGTGGTGCCCGGCTGGCCTCGTTACTGGGGCTGGCACTTGCCCCCCTCCCGGCCTGCCGCGCCAAAGTGCCCGTCATCGACGCCCCCTTCACGGACGACTTCGAGCGGGCCGAGCTCGGCGCCAACTGGAACGCCACGTCGGACCGGTACCGCATCGCCGGCGGGAAGCTGACCGTCGCGAACGCGCACAATCACCCGGTTTGGCTGCGCCGCCGCCTGCCACACGACGTGCAGGTCGAGGTCGACGTCCTGTCGAAGAGCCCGTCGGGCGACATCAAGCTCGAGTTGTTCGGCGACGGCGAATCGTTCGACCCGGACAAGGGCGCCTACACCTCGTCGGGGTACGTGTTGATCTTCGGCGGCTGGAGCAACTCGCTATCCGTCATCTGCCGTCAGGACGAGCATGGCGCGGGCCGCAAGGCCGCGCGCGGCGACACCCGCGTCGAGCCCAACCGCAGCTACCACTACACGATCACCCGGAAGGGCGGCGCGATCGACTGGTCGATCGACGGCAAACCGTTCCTGAACTGGACCGATCCCGAGCCACTGGCCGGCGCCGGACACGAACACCTCGCGTTCGATGACTGGGAAGCCGAGCTGACATTCGACAACCTCACCGTCCGACCTGCCCCCTGAGCGCCTCATGGACGAACCTCCGAGTTCCCCATTCGATCTCGAGCGCGCGCTGGCTGGTCTGGCGGGCCGCCGGTCGCTGCTGATCTACACGCACGACAATCCCGATCCCGACGCGCTGGCGGCGGCGCTGGGCCTGCAGCGACTGGCCGAGCACGAGTTGAATCTCTCGGCGACGCTCACTTATGGCGGCATCGTCGGGCGCGCGCAGAATCGGGCGATGGTCGAGAACCTGAAGATGCCGCTGACGCCCGTCGAGCGCATCGATCTCTCCCAGTTCGACACGATCGCTCTCGTCGACAGCCAGCCGGAGACCGGCAACAACTCGCTGCCCCACGGCCACCGCATCGACATCGTCATCGATCACCACCCGTTGCGGCCGGGTAGCGCGCGCGCCGCATGGTGCGACATCCGGCCGGATCTGGGCGCGACGTCGACGATCGTGTTCGAATACCTGCGCGGGCGCGCCGTCCCGATGGACGTGCCGCTGGCGACGGCCTTCTTCTTCGCGCTGCGTACCGAGACGCGCGACCTCGGGCGCGAATCGACCGAAGCCGAGCGGCGCGCGTATCTCGCGCTGGTGCCGCTGGTCGATCACAACCTGCTGTATCGCATGACGCATCCGAAGGTGCCGCGCGCCCACTTCGCGGCCCTCGACCGCGCGTTGCGTTCGGCGCTGGTGTTCGGCGACCTGGTCGCCGTGAACCTGGGCGCGCTCGGGTACCCCGATCTCGTCGCCGAGATCGCCGACCTGCTGCTGTCGTACGAGGGAGCGCGCTTCGTCCTTTGCATGGGCCAGTACGAGGAGAATCCGTACCTGTCGCTGCGCACGGAAGCCGACAACGCGCGCGCGGGGTCGGTGATGCGTCAGGTGGTGGGCAACGACGGCGCCGCCGGCGGGCACGGAACGATGGCGGGCGCCCGGCTGTTCGCGCGCGTCGGCTCAGAGGCGGAGCTGGCGGTGTCGTTCAAGGAGATCGTCCAGCGCTTGCTCACGGCGCTGAATCGTTCGATCGCGCCCGGCGATCCGCTGCTCAGCCTTCCGCCGCCCGCGGGCGGGAAGACCTGGAGCGGCCGGGCACGCTAGCTACATGGCGGTGCAGAAAGGGCGCGAGTAGACCGCTGCTGCCGTGCCGAAGTGGGAAGCCGCGGTTCGACGCAACCATTCCGGTCCCTTCTCCCCGCTTGCGGGGAGAAGGTTAGGATGAGGGGCGCTCGGCGCGATACCTCCCGATCGCTACCAGGTTGTTGGCAATGGCGGCCCAGCCGACACAGCGATCCAGACCGGCGCGCCCTCGATATCGGCTGCGTCTCATGCCGAAAGTGTTCTTTAAGCGCGAGATGCGGGCTTCGCCACCGGCACGCCATGCGCGACCGCGCTTGAACCATCGCTGACGCTCGTACGCGATCCGATCTCGAGTGCGGTGCCCAGGTCTGGGAAGGACCGGATGTCTGACACCCATCTCGACGAGGCGCCGCTCGCCGCGGCCGGAGTAGAAGCCGCGGTCGGTCGCGACCGTCGAGGGCGGCCGCCCGAAGACCTTTTGATGAAGCTCGACGGAGGGGACCAGCAAGGGCGCGTCAGCTCGAGCTTCATCGACGGCGATGTCACTGACGATGCCGCCCTCGGCCTCCTGGACCTTCACCAGCATTCCGAACTCCGTCGGGCGATCGAGCTTGCCCTTGCGGATGATCTGCGCCCACGGCTCGAAGATGCTGACGATCTTGCCCGGCGTGCGCGTCTGGGCACCAAGCACACGGGCGCGGGTCTGTCGGATCACCTGGCGCCCGTGTTTCGCCGCGATAGAGATCGCGCCCATGAGGCTATCGACGACGCGCCGGCGTCGGCCTCGCATTGCATGCATCTGCTGCTGCGCTTGCTCGGCAGCTCGCTCGGCCTGGCGCACGAGGCGGCCGGTGACGCGCAGCAGCCGACGGTATGGTTTGCGGATAGCGCGCTTCGCCCGCTCGCCGCGCCGACGTAGTCCCTGGGCGATCTCTCGCATGCGCCGCGAGACGCTCCGGCGCACGTTGCGCAGCTTGAAGCCGAGATCCACCCCAGCTTGTGCGAGCCGCCTCATCGCGCGACTGAGCACCCGAATTACGTCCTCGCAAAGCCCACTGTCCGTCGGGTAGTGAATCGGGGCTTCGACGACCGTCGTATCGACGCGCATCTTCTTGCCCTTGGTCACGCCCGTGGCCGTCGCGATGGTCACCAGCCTGCGCAGGAGGTGCTGCAGCGTCGGCCCGTCCATCACCTGTCCCAGCCGAACCATCGTCTTGGCGTCTGGCACCTTGGCCGCATCGATCCGACAGAAGCGACGGTACACCAGGCTTCCAGTCACCTCGCGCTCCAGATCGTCATAACTCCAGTCGCGCAGGTGCTTGAGCGCCATCATCCGCAGCACCACGTCGGCCGGCGTGCCTGCTCGCCCTCGCCGCGCACTCTGCGGCCAGCGTCGGCGCATCGCCGTCATCACCTCGTCGATGATCTCTTCGTCATCGAGCGCCTCGTCGACTTCGCGCAGCCACGGCTCCATCAGTCTCTCCGGTTGCGGCAATACGAGACCGAACAGCACCACCTGCGACAGCTCCATTTGCGCGTGTCGTCGTCGGACCATGATCCTTTTGATCACGGGTCGACGATGCTGTCGATCCCTCGCTGCGAGATTCCGGCCGCCTCCCGCCGGAGCCCCCTCATCCTAACCTTCTCCCCGCAAGCGGGGAGAAGGGACCGGAAATGCTCATTCGGCCACGGCCCGGGGACGCCTGCACCGCGTTCAGGGCTGCGATTCCCGCCCTTTCTGCACCGCCGTGTAGCTACGCTAGCCGCTCGGGTGCAGCGAGGAACCCGCGCGGCGCCCACTACGGCAAGGCGTCTGACCGCGACAACCCGAAGTACACACCGGCCGCCATCAACATCAGCGCGCCGACGCAGACGAAGAAGGTGCGAACGATCTTGCGCCGCGACGTGCGCGTCGTCCACGAGGGCTTCCGATGACGGCTTTTTGAACGTCGGCGGCGAACGACGACGCGCTCGTGACGCGGCTCGGGCGCGGCAAGGGAAGTGTCCGGGGGCGCCTCGACAACAGGCTCGGGTCGCATCATGCGCGGCCTCTCAATCTCCGGCGAGCTTACAGTCTGAGGGAAAACCCTTCACGCGTAAAAGCTCGCCTGCGGGGCGCCCGGACAGACGCGCCCGAAATCACTGCGTTTTACGCGGTACGAGGATTCCTGATACGGGAAAGGTTGACCGGGCTCTGATCGAATCCAACTTGGCTGCATGGCTCAAGAAATACCAACCGCGCTGGCGCGTAAGAATCTGGCGCGCGTCGTTCGCCGAACGGCAGCGGGTACGCGCATCAAGCTGACTCGCTACGGAAAGATTCAAGCCGTGCTTATTCCGCACGACGACTTCGAATACCTCGAGCACTGCGAACGTGGCGGCCGTCGCTTCGGTCGTCGCCGCGCGAAACGATAGTCGCGCCGCGCCGCAGGCGCGGTGTGCGACTATTGCTTTTTCAGGTAGCCGCGATGCCGCGCTTCGCGCCGGGGCCGCTCGCTCAGTACTGCCGGGACGAATGGCTTTGCAGCAGACCGGCGGCGCCGTCGCGCACCATTCGCATGATGCCGACGGGGCGACTGCAGAACGGACAGAGCGCTACTTTCGCGCCCGGTAAGATCGGAACGACGCGCATCGTTCCCCGACAGCGGCGGCGTAAGGTAGATGGTCGCATTCGCGGCCCATTCTACCGCGTTCCGATCCGGGCGGCAGTCACGCGGCCGCGAGCGGCGGCGGCAACAGCCAGGCGTGAGCGGAGCGGACCGGGCCCTCGCTGTCGCCTTGTCCCGGTTCCCCGTAAGGAACGACGTTGGCGATCAAGTCGTGCCAGCCGTCGCCGAAGTCCTGCTTCTTCGCCGCGAAGGTAACGACGATCAACGCCGTGTGCCCCGGCGGGCTTTCCAGCGTCATCTCCATCGCCTTCGCCCCCTGCGGACCCGAAAACGTCCCGATCACGCGGTACTGGCCGCTGTCCAGCGATTCGACCTTCCGCCCGTGGAACGCGAACAAGCTGGGCCCGTCAGCCGGCTCGGCGCTGGTCGCGTCGATCGCCAACCGCAGGCGAACGCGGTCCAGGTCGGGGCCGAACGCCAGCCCGGATTCCCAGTCGCTGAAGTTGCCCTGCAGCATGAAGTCGTCGCCCGCGATGTCGAGGTTGATGCTGCGCCGCGCGCTCGCAGTCGAGACGGAGCCTTCGTTGCGAAATGCGTTTTCCACGGCGGCGTACGTTATGCACGGCGCCGCGGCCGTCTAGATTCGGGGCGGCTCGGCTCAGCGGCGGGGCCGGCCCGGCGGCGTTGGCTCCGCGTCTCGCGCGGGCGCCGGCTTCGGCTCCGCCCGCTTCCCCATGGTCCAGCTCGGCGCGTCGCTGGCAGGAAAAGACTCGTCGGACGACTCGTCCACCTCTTCGACTTCCGGCTCTTCCGGTGGCGGTGGCGCTTTTTGTTTCGAATCTGACATGACTCCTCCCTGGAAATTCCCCGGCGGGAGCGTGCGTCGAAACAAGTTAACGACGATGCGCGGTTCGGGCAGTAGGCACCGGTCCCGTTTCGGGCTAGAACCGCCGGACCTGATTCAGAAAGGACGAGGACGATGACAACGAAGGGCGCTCTCATCGCCGCCATGGCGGCCGGATTCTTCAGTGCTTCCACGCCGCTGATCGTGTCGGCTGCCGACTCGGACAAGGTCCAGTGCCAGGGCGTCAATTCGTGCAAAGGCAAGAGCGCCTGCCACGGCCCCAACAACGCCTGCGCGGGTCAGAACTCGTGCAAGGGCAAGGGCTGGGTCCAGATGACCGAAAAGGAATGCAAGGCCAAGGGCGGGAAGGTCGGGAAGTAACCCTCACCGCGCCTGCGGCGCGGAGCGACTAGGAGTGCGTAGGGCGTAGGGCCCCGGCTGCGGGCGTTTGCGCTCCGCGGGGCGCGAGGTTCCTGATGGGGTCGCCGGGCGTTCGGTTCAGCGTGGCGCGGTGCTAGGCCGGCTGGGGCGCGCCGAATCGGAAGAGCTTGAGGAGGTTGTGGGTCAGACAGACAAGCGCCCACTCGAATCCCGTTTTGCGCAGGCCACGTAGCGAGAATCGGCGAAAGCCACGGGCGTGCTCGATCTGGCCGAACACGGGTTCGACGATGACCTTGCGTCGGCGGTAGAAGGCACGGCCAAGACGCGACGTCAGCTTTGCTTGCATTCTGTCACGGGCCTCGCTCGGACCGGCAGCCGCGTTGAATCGCGTTTGACCGTGATGGTCGATCCTGCCGACGGAGACGTAGGCGTCGATGCCTTGTTTGTCGCAGTACTCGACGTTCGTCGCCGTGAAGTATCCACTGTCCGCAGAGGCTCGGATCGGTGATTCACCGACGGTGTTCTGCACGAGCTTGAGCATCGGGACGAGGTGCTGCTGATCTGGCGCTTGGTTCGTGACCGCTTGGGCGACGATCACCTGCGCTGTGTCGTCGACGACCGCCTGCGCGTTGTACGCCTGCACGTACGCGCCGTGCTTCACCATGATTCGGCTCTCCGGATCCGTGAAGTTCCGCTGCGATTCGGGCTTGGGACGACCGTCTGCGCTGTGCGGTACGCGATGCGTGGCCAGCTCGCTGCTCGCACTCGCACCGGTATCGTCGTCGTCGTCGATCTCGTCCGCCTGCGTTTCTGATTTCGCTGCTCGCGTTGCCGCTCGCTTCCGCTCGATGGGGAGCACTGCCGGATCGGTCGACTTCTCGCGTTGCCCGGCTGCGTTTGCACGAAGTTCCTGCGCCCTCGCTGCGGCTGCCTCGCGTTCCAATTCCGCTTTCGCCGCTCGAATCCGCTCGATTCGGCTTTCCCGTCGCTGTAGCTCCTCCGGCACGTCACACCACGGATCGCGACCCGCGCCGTACATTTCGTCTTCGGACTTGTCGACCTCGTCGGCTCGCCGCAAGAGGGCCTCGACCTCTTCCCGCAGGCGGACTTCTTCGTCCTTCATCCGCTTGTAGCTCATCGCTTTGTGCTTGCTCGCGTTCGCCAAGATCTTCGTGCCATCGACCGACACGTGCGCCAGATCGACCAGCCCGGCACGCGCGCACAGCCGTACGCTCTGCACGAAAAGATCGCCCAGGGCGGCACCATGCACCAGTCGAAACTCGTTGATCGTCGTGAAGTGGGGATGTGCCTCGCCGGCCAGGACGCGAACCGCGACATCCTCGTACGTCGCCCGTGCTAACCGCCGCGACGAAAACACCCCAACGCAGTAGCCGTAAAGCAAAAGCGCCATCAGCATCCGCGGCGAGTACGGTCGCTCGCCTCGGGGATCCTTGGCAGCGATCGCTCGCTCAATCGCCCCCAGGTCCAGCTGCTCGACGACGTCCAGGACGAAGTACGCCAGGTGTCCCTTCGGCAACCATTCCGTCGGCGACGGCGGCAGCAAATAGCCCTGTAGAGGCGCCCACGGTCGATAGCTCTTCGTCACCACTCCCAGAGATCACAGACCGCCCGATCTGTCGATCTTTCTTTGCTCCCGTCGCCACGTTGCGAGTAACGACGGCCGGGGCCATCCGCCGTCTATGCCCTACGCACTCCTAGCCGGCGCGGAACTGGAAATCGCGCTCGCGCACGACCTGGCGTTCGACGAGATCGACGAGGAACGCCCGTCCCTCCCCCACCATGCCGTTGAACGTCAGCAAGTACCAGACGTCCAGCGCCCAGCGCACGTGCCCGCTCTCGCAAGGAGGCGACCACTCGGCCGGCTCGAGATCGCCCAGCCCCGCCGGACGAACGCGTCCCTGACCGCGCAGCTCCTTGAACGGCGCCGACGCGCGCACGATGTCGATCGCGTGTGACGATGCGTTGGGCTGAATCTGCCGCCGCCACTCGCTGACCAGGCGCAATCGCGAAGGGCTGCCGGCGAGATCCGTTTCGGCCTCGTAGGCCTCGTCGGCGGGCAGGCCCGCGAAATCCGACACGTCGAATTCGGGGAACAGATCCTCGGCGCCAATCTCTTTCAGACGGGCGGCGTGAGCTTGCTCCAGCTCGCGCTGTCGCTCGGCGGTGTAATAGGCGTAAAGGCGCAAGATCGCGTGGCGGGACGGGATGCGGTGATCCCAGTCGACGATCCAGATCCCGCCGGCATAGTCCGACTCGCCGAACGGAATCAAAGGCGGGATGGCGGCGGCGATGCGCGCGCGCGCGTCGATCCGCGTGAACAGGCCCTGCTGCACGAGACGGGGATGAATCCGCAGCTCGGCGCGCAGCAGGTCGCGCAGATCGACTCCCATTGACCGTCGATTGTACGACCATGCGGGCAGCCTCGTCGATGCTTGCGCGCGCGGGCGCGCTCTCTTATAAGGCGGCATCCATGAGCAAATCTCATCCTCGCAGGTCACGACGCGGCGGCACGGTGTTCCTGGCGGGTTGCCTCGTCTTCGTCGCGGTCGCGTGCGCCGAGACAAAGGCCTCGGCTCCGGCGCCGGCGACGGCTGGCGCGGGCAAGGAAGTCGCGTGGGCGGACATGTCCAAGGATCAGCGCATCGAATACATGAAGTCCGTCGTCGTGCCGCAGATGAAGCAGGTGTTCGCCGCCTTCAACCCCGATCGCTACGGGAAGATGGGGTGCATGACCTGTCACGGCGACAGCGCGATCGACGGTTCGTTCAAGATGCCGAATCCGAAGCTGCCGGTGCTGCCGAACTCGTCGGACGGGTTCAAGCAGCTGGCCATGGACAAGCCCGCGGTCATGGAGTTCATGAAAACCGAGGTGAAGCCGAAGATGGCTGCGTTGCTCGGCATGCCCGAGTGGACCCCCGACACGAAGTCCGGTTTCGGCTGCGGGGAATGCCATACGACGGCCCAATGAAATGTTCTCCGCGCGTCTTCCGTGGCACGTCCCGGAGAACGCGCTCGCGGCCCGCGCGCACGAACGACGCCAGCGCGGCGATCTGCTGGACCTGACCGAATCGAATCCGACGCGCGTCGCGCTCCCCTACCCGGTCGAAGCGCTCCGCGCGGCGATCGGGCGCGTCGATCCGGCGCGCTACGAACCGGCGCCGCTGGGCCTGCCCGAGGCGCGAGCCGCGGTCGCCGCCGATTACGCTTCCAGGGGGGCCGCCGTCGACCCCACGCGCGTCGCGATCACCGCCAGCTCCAGCGAATCGTGCTCGTTCCTCTTCAAGCTGCTCTGCGACCCCGGCGACGCGGTCCTGATCCCCGAACCGAGCTATCCCCTTTTCGACTACCTGGTCCGCCTGGAAGGCGCGGTCCCGATCGGCTACCGCTTCGCGTTCGATGGTGTGTGGGGCGTTGATTTCGCGAGCATCGAACAGGCGCTGGCCGACGCGCACGCGCGAGGAACGCGCCCGCGAACGATCGTCGTCGTCAGCCCCAACAACCCGACTGGCGGCTTCCTGAAACGTGACGAGCTGGCGCGGCTTGCGGAGGTCGCGGCGCGCGCGCACCTGTCGATCATCGTCGACGAAGTGTTCGCCGCCTACCCGTTCGCGTCCGATCCGGCCCGCGTCGAGACCGCCGCGCTCGACCCCGCCGCGATCGCCGCCGCGCGTGTCTTCAGCCTGGGCGGCCTGTCGAAGTCGTGCGGCCTGCCCCACCTGAAGCTGGGCTGGATCGTCGTCGGCGGACCGGCGGCCGAGGCGACGCTGGCCGGGCTGGAGCTGGTGGCGGACACATACCTGTCGGTCGGCGCGACCGTCCAGGGCGCGCTGGCGGATCTGTTCCAGCTCGGCGCAAGCATCCGCGGCGCGATCGCGGCCCGCGTCGCCGCGAACCGTGATGTTCTGGCGCGCGCGCTCGCGGCGGCTCCCGCGTGCACGCTGCTACCCACCGAAGCGGGTTGGTCTGCGATCCTGCGGCTGCCCGCTACCCGCGGCGACGAGGCGTGGGCCGCCGGCCTGGTGACGGAGACGGGCGTGCTGGTGCACCCCGGCTACTTCTTCGACCTGCGCGGCGGAACCTTCCTGGTCGTCAGCCTCCTGCCCGAGCCGGCCGTTTTTGCCGAAGCAGTCCGACGAATGATCGGCTTTTTCGGCACATAATCCAGCGAGTGCACGCGCTCTTGATACCGGCGTTCGTCGTGTTGCTCGCGGAGCAGCCGCGGGCGCCCGACTCGCACATCATCGCGGTGAGCGTCGCGCCCGACCAGACTTGCCCGGCGGCGCGCCAGGTCACTGACGCGCTGGCCGCGCGCCTGCCCGGTGTCGTGCTCCCCTTCGGGCTGGCGTCGCGCCCTGGCATGTTGCGCCTGGCGATCGCGACCGACGCCGGCGGCATCCGCATCGACCTCGCCGACCCGGACGGCGCGCCGTTGCTGCATCGGGTTCTCGCGGTCGCGCGCGCGCCCAGCGAATGTGCGGCGCTCGGTGACACGATCGCGCTCATCATCGAGCGCTTCTGGCGCGAGGTTGGGTACGAACCGCCGCCGCTGCAGCCGCCGCCTGGTCCGCCGCCCGCGGCCCCGCCGCCACCGCCCCCCGCGCAGCCGGCGCCGCCGCCAGCCGCCGCCGTCACGAAACAGGCTCCCCCGCCCGCCCCGGACCATGCCGGCGTTCCCTTTCGCGCGGCCGTGGCTGCGGCCATCGCCGGCCGCGCCGGCGACGCCGGCACGCGCGACGCCTCCGTCATGCTCGCCGTCTCCGCCGAGGGCCGTTTGGGGGTGCGGCTGTCCGGGGGTGTCTCGAACGGCTCGTCGGCGGCGCTGAATTCCATCGATCAGGTGACGTTTCGCCGCTACCCGCTGCGCCTGGGCGTCTACCTCCCGATTCGCCTCGCCCTCGGCCAGCTGGAACCCGGGCTGGGCGCCGACCTGGATCTGCTTTCCGTCTCGGTCCCGAATAACGGAACCCAGCTGCGTTCACCCTGTTCGTCGGGCGGCTGGTGCCGCAGCCCTGGCGCCGACGCGGCCCTGGGGTGGTCGTTTGCCTCCGCGCATCATGTTTACGTGCGCGGGCTGGCCCGGGCCGGGATTTCCAGGTCTTACGACTTCGTCACGACGGCACCGGGAATATCAATAGGTGACCCGATTTGGCGTACGCCCGGCACCTACCTCGAGCTAGCTGTAGAATCCGGCCTCTGGTTTCCCTGACGAATCCCGGGCATGCCGACCTCTAAGGACATGGAGAGCCCAGTGAACACGCCCGGCGTCTTGCGGTCAGTCCCATCGGGGAAGGGCGGTGGGCCCGACCACGACATCCTGGCCGGCTGCCGGGATGGTGATCGGGGCGCCTGGCGCGTCCTGTTCGACCGGTACTCCCCCATCGTCCACCGGTTCCTCGCCTCGTTCGGGGTGCCGCCCGAGGAGCGGGAGGACGCCTGCCAGGAAGTGTTCGTCGCCGTCTACCGCAGCCTGACGCACTTCCGCGGCGACGCCCGCCTGTCCACCTGGATCTATCGGATCGCGGCGCGCTACGCGTCGCGCGCCGCCCGCCGCCGCCGCGTGCGGACCATGTTGTCGAGCATGCTGCTGCGCGAACCGCTGCCCCCGCCCTCGCCGGACGCGTCCGAGCGGACCGAGCGCCTGCGCATGCTGGACGAGCTGATCGCCAAGCTGTCGCCGAAGAAGAAGCTGGTGCTGGTGCTATTCGAGATCGAGGGGCTTCCCATCGAGGAGGTCGCCCAGATCGCGCAGTGTCCGGAGAACACCGCCTGGTCGCGCCTTCATTACGCGCGGGCCGAGCTGATGGCGATGGCGCGCAAGCGTCTCAAGACGAAGGCCGCCGACGGCCGGGAGGGCAACGCGTGAGCAACCGCGTCTGGCCCGACGGGAACGATCCGATCGCCGCCGAGCTGCGCCGCGCGCTCGACGACGCTCAGCAACGTCTGCCCGACAATGTCACCGTGCGCCGGGGCTGGGCGGCGTTCGACGCGCGACCCGCCGGGCGGCGCGGCGCGCGGCTGTCGTGGTTCGCGGGCGGCATGGCGAGCACTGCCGCGCTGGCGCTGGCGTCCGCGGCGCTCCTGTGGCCGCGGGTCGTGCAGACGCCCGAGCGCTCGCACGTTGCGCAGGTGCCGGTCGCCAACCCGGCCTCGGCGGAGACGCGCCGGCTGACGCTGGAAGGTGGGGTCGAGGCGGAGCTGCAGCGCACCAGCGTGATGCGCATCGAGGGCAGCGGCCCTCGCGTCGAGGACGGCGCGGTCCGGTTCAAGGTCCCGCACCGCCGTCCCGGGCATCCGTTCGTGGTGCGCGCCGAGCGTTATCGCGTGATCGTGCTGGGCACGAAGTTCGGTGTCGCGGTGAACGGCGCCGGCGATCGACGTGTTGATGTCGACGTCGACGAGGGCGTGGTCGAGGTGTGGAACAACGACGCGCGCCTGGCCCGCCTCGAGCCGGGGCAGCGGTGGAACAGCACGCCGGCCGAAGGCGCGCCGGCAGACCGCGACGGAACCGAGAGGAGCCGCGACGCCGCCGACAAGGTGATCGAGACGTACGAGTTGCCGGTGATGGCGCCCGCGAAGGCGCCGCCGTCGCCGGTGGTGGAAACCAGCCTGCGGCTTCGCTCCGACACGCGCCAGCGCCGTTCGTCGATGCACACGGAACGGCAAGAACGGCAGGTCGCCGTGGTCGCGACCCCGGCGCGCGCCCCCGCCGGCGACAGCCCCGCCGCGGCGCGCGCGGCGCTGGCCGCCGGCGACGCGCCCCGCGCGCTCGAGATCTACAAGGCCCTCGCCCAGAAGACCGGCCCGGTCGCCGAAAACGCCGCCTACGAGATCGGGCGGGTGCTGAACGAGCGCGGCCAGTCGGCGGCTGCGGTCACCGCGTGGCGGCGCTACCGCTCCGATTACCCCGCCGGCATCCTGCGCGTCGAGGCGGACGTGTCGATCATCGAGACGCTGGCGCGGGCCGGCGAGGCCGACGACGCGCTGGCCGAGGCGACCGACTTCCTGCGCCGGCGGCCCGACAGCGAGCGGCGGGGCGAGATCGCGCGCGTGGCCGGCGACCTGTACCGCGGCCGCGGCGATTGCCGGCACGCGGTCGGAGCGTATCAGGTGGCGCTGTCGGCGTCGCGCGCGCGCGACGTGCTCGAGGCCTCCAATTTCTACCGTGCGGTGTGCCTCGTCCGCACCGGCGAGGGCGGCGTCGAGGCGCTGCGCGGCTATCTCCGTTCCTATCCTGAAGGGCGCTTCAAGCGGCAGGCGACCGATCTCGTCGAGCAGACGACGAAGACGAACCACTAGCAGGGCCGGCGGCATGCGCGGGATCACCGGGCTCGGCGTGGTGGCGCTATCAGTGGCGGCCTGCCGGCAGACCGTGCTGATCGACCAGAGCGGCGTCGACGGCGGCGGGTTCGGCGACGGCGGCTCGCAGTTCTGCACCGGGGCACCGACGGGGCTCCTGATCCAGTTCCCGGAGGTCATCGTCGCGCTCGACCGCTCGGCGACGATGAACAGTCGCTTCGGCGACAGCACGCCGCTGGCCACCGCGCGCGCCGCGCTGGACACGTACGCGGCGCGCTACCAGAAGGTCGTCGAGTTCGGTTACGTGGAATTTCCGAGCAGCTACCTGTGCAACGACGGGTGCTGCGCGAGCATGCCGAGCCCGCCCAACCCGAACTACACGAAGTTCGAGATGGCGCTGCACCTTTGCGATCAGAACTCGTCGCCCTCGTGCGCGACGGCGACCTACCAGCGGCCGACCACCCGCGCGATCACCAACTGCGGCGTCGTCTTCGCGTCCCGACCCGACGTGAACAGCCGTTACGTCCTGCTGATCACCAACGGCATGCCCGATTGTGGCGGGGGCGGCCAGAGCTCCTGCATGGACGCGCAGACGGCGGTCAACGACCTCGCCCGCAACTTCGTCGCCACGGCCGTGGTCGCGCCCGGGCAGCTCGATCAAGCGACCAGCGACTGCCTGGCGGGGATGGCGATCAATGGCGGCGCCCGCAACCCACCCTACCTTCATCCGGCGTCGAACCAGTACGACCTGACCAGCGAGATCGGCGACATCATCCGCTCGATCGCGACGGACGCGTGCCACGTCGACCTCACGACCACCCGAATCGTCGACCCCGACCGCGCGGCGCTTTACTGGAACAACATGGTCGTTCCGCACGATCGAAACAACGGCTGGGACGTGAGCGGCAACGGGTTTACGGTCAACCTTCACGGCCAGTGGTGCGATCACCTGATCGAGGACGGACCGGCCGACTTCGCGCTGTTCCCGGACTGCGCGCCCCGGCGCTGACGCTGGCCCTTCGGCCACGACGCGGAGCGCCAGTTTCTGCAACGTTCGTGAGCTGCGGCGTCAGGGTTGTGGCTCTCTGTACGTGAATCCCGACCCCTGGAGGCGCGCGATGATCGGATTTCGGCGACTGACCCTCACCGCATGTGCTCTTTTCCTCGCGGGTACGATTGGTTGCGGCGGTGACGGCACACCGGCGGGCAACGGCGGAAAGGGCGGCGGCGCCGGACGGGGTGGAACCACCGGTCAGGCGGGTCGTGGCGGGACGACCGGCACGGCAGGCACGACAGGCACGGCGGGTACCGGCGGCGGCACGGCCGGTACGACAGGCGTGGGCGGGACGACCGGGAGCGGCGGCGCCGCAGGCGCCACGGCGGGAACCGGCGGCGGAGCGGCAGGCACGAACGGCGGCGCAGCTGGGCGCGGTGGTACCGGCGGGGCGGCCGGGGCTGGCGGCACCGGCGGTGGGGCGGCGGGGCGCGGCGGGACAGGGGGCGCGGCGGGAACGGGCGGCGGCAACGCCGGGCGCGGGGGTACCGGCGGCGGCGCGGCCG
>JADMIO011837012.1_pt1 | contig 38879 bp, 9 predicted proteins | sample 8958161 | NCBI WGS metagenome assembly JADMIO01 (sample SAMN16585339, study PRJNA669376) | soil metagenome | isolation source: Crop rotation soil | place: USA: Cullars Rotation, Alabama | collected 2011 | reverse complement strand
CGCGACAACTTGTCCACGTGGAATTCTAAGCTTAGGATCCCAATGTGCTGGAAAGTTTGGCTTTGTCGGCTACGATGAAGGCCAACTCGTGTTTCATTCGCACATGCTCGCGGTGCATCCGTCGCGTCGTGAATGCGGACTCGGGTTCCGGCTGAAGCTCGCGCAACGCGCCGCGGCGCTGGAGCGCGGGTTTGAGCGGATTACCTGGACGTTCGATCCCTTACAGAGTACGAACGCTCATCTGAACTGTCACAAACTGGGAGTTGTCGCCAACAGATATAAAGTCAACTTTTACGGTGAGCAAACCTCGAGCATGCTGCACCGTCACATCGGCACCGATCGGCTTTGGGTTGATTGGTTTGTTAAGAGCAAACGCGTCAGCGATCGAGTTGACGCGGCGCAAAGCGCGAAGTTCACCGCCCGAGATCAAGCCAGGCGTTTGATCAGAATGGGCGCTGACGGTTTCCCTGTGATCGAATCGCTGGATGCGCGTGCCGGAACGCCGGTTTTGATCGATATTCCGGCAAACATCAGTTTGTTGCAGCAGGAGAATCCCGAAGCGGCGGTTGCGTGGCGCAATGCAACTCGGAGCGCCTTCGTTGAATCTTTTGCCGGCGGTTATACAGTAGATGATTTCTTCCGCAGCGACGGAGACGCCGGCGGTTGTTATCTGCTGCTGCGGAAAACAGATGAGCACGACTGAACTGATGAAGAGCTCCGTTTACGATCACTTTGCGGCCCAAGCAGAGTTGACTCCGGACGCCGCGGCGATCAAAGCGCCGGAACAAACGCCTTTGTCGTACGCGCGACTGCTTTCGCAAATACAAGCTGTTCGAGAGTCGCTTAATGCGTTCGGGCTCTCGCGCGGCGATCGCGTTGTAATCGTGGTGGATAACGGGCCGGAGCTGGCGGTCGCGTTCATGGCGTTAGCTTCGTGCGTTACCGCCGTGCCGCTCAATCCGGCGTATCGCGCCGATGAATTCAGGTTTTATCTATCGCGCTTGAATGCCAAAGCGGTGGTCATCAACACTGGAGCTGAAACCGATGTGCGGCAGGTGGCCCATGATCTCGGTCTGGCGCTAATCGAGCTCGTGCCGCGGCAAGATGCGGCAGCAGGCGTCTTTGAACTCGAGTGTGCCGCCAGCGGTCGAATCAGTCAGACAAGATCGCCGCAAGGTGACGACGTTGCCTTGATTCTTCACACCTCCGGCACGACGTCCGCGCCGAAGATCGTTCCTTTGACGCAGGAAAACATTTGCGCTCAGGCGAGGAACAACCAGGTCTCGTTGCAATTGAATGCGAGTGACACGTGCTTGAACATCATGCCGCTGTTTCACTCGACCGGCCTCGTCGGTGTAGTTCTCGCATCGCTGATCAGCGGCGCGAGCGTAGTTTGCCCGCCGGGTTTTTATGCGCCGCAGTTTTTTGACTGGCTCGAGGAATTTCAACCGACGTGGTTTACGGCCGTACCCAGCATGCATCAGGCAATCCTCGCGCGCGCTCGCTTCAATAAACAGGACAAAGTGTCTTCTACCCTGCGCTTCGTCCGTTCGTCATCCACTGCGTTGTCGCAACAGCTCATGAGTCAACTGGAGCAGCTTTTTTGTGTGCCGATTATCGAGTCGTACGGAATGACCGAATGCGGGATGATTGCCTGTAATCCGTTGCCGCCGCAGCAGCGTAAAGCGCGGTCGGCCGGAGTGCCGACGATCATCGAGCTGAAAATTGTGGATCAGAACGAGAGAGAATCAGGCTCCAGGGTCGAAGGTGAAATCGTAGTTCGCGGAGCGTGCGTCGTCACCCGGTATGAAGAGGACGCGCGCGTAAATGAAGAGTTGTTTACCGGCGGCTGGTTCAAAACCGGCGATCAGGGGTTCATCGACGATGATGGCTACCTTTTTATTACCGGACGCCTGAAAGAGATCATCAATCGCGGCGGTGAAAAGATCGCGCCGCTGGAAGTGGACCAGGCTCTGCTGGAGCACCCGCGAGTCGATCAGGCCGTGACGTTTCCGGTTAAAAATGCGTTGCTCGGAGAAGAAGTAGCCGCGGCTGTAGTCACAAACGGCGAGACGAGCGAAACGGAGTTGCGGGAGTTTGTCTTTTCACGGTTGGCCGCGTTCAAAGTTCCGCGTCAAATCCTGATCGTTGACGAGATTCCCAAGGGTTCGTTTGGGAAACTACAACGATCGCGCCTGGCGGATCTGCTGCACGTCACAGCTTGCGATCAGGATGGTTCGGCTGAGAGACGCGAATACATTGCGCCGCGAACTCCTGACGAAATGGTGCTGGCTGATATTTGGTCCAGGATCCTCGGCGTGGAAGGCGTCGGCATCAATGACGATTTCTTTCAGTTAGGCGGCGATTCGATCCTCGCGACTCAAGTCGTTTCTCACGTACGCCAGATCATGGGCGTCGAGTTGTCGCCCATAGTCATGTTTGAAACGCCGACGATAACCGGCTTGGTGCGCAAGCTGAACCTGGCGCGCGCGCATGCCAGCGGCATTGCTGCCTCTCCCATCAAGCGGCTGCCGCGAGACTGAAGAGCACGATGAACACACAGAACTACGTGTTTCCCGTTTCTTTCGCGCAGCAGCGTCTCTGGTTTCTTGACCAACTGGAGCCGGGAAGTCCGTTCTACAATCTGCCGCTGGTCATCAGCATTAAAGGCGAGCTCAACGTCGCTGCGCTGCAAAGAACGCTCAATGAAATAGTGAGCCGGCATGAAGCGCTTCGCACCACGTTCTCTGCCGGACCAGATGGTCCAACACAGGTAATCGCGAAGACGTTAATCATTGAAGTACCGGTAGTCGATCTGAGCTCGGTTCCCGTTTCTGAGCGCAACCCGATGGTCACAACACTCGCGCGCGAAGGAGCAAGACGCACATTCGATCTCTCCGCTGGTCCGCTGTTGCGCGCATCGTTGTTGGCGCTCGACGCAAAAACACACGTGCTGCTGTTTACGATGCATCACATCGTTAGCGACGGCTGGTCGCTGGGTGTGTTCTTTCGCGAGTTAGCAGTTATTTATGAGGCTTTTGTTAACGACAAGCCTTCGCCGTTGCCGCCGCTGCCGATTCAATACGCGGATTTCGCCGTGTGGCAACTGGAGACTTTGCAGGGACCGGCGCTGCGCCGGCAACTCGATTACTGGACCGCGAAACTCGCGAACGCCCCTGCCATCCTCGAACTTCCCGCCGATAAGCCGCGCCCCGCGGTGCAACAGTTTCATGGCGCGCAGCAAGTGCTGTATCTGTCGCCGGACCTGACGCAGAAGTTAAAGGACGTCTCCAGCAGGCATCGCGTCACCCTCTTTATGACACTGCTGGCGGCGTTCAAAGTTTTGCTATGGCGCTACACGAACCAGGCGGACGTCGTCGTCGGTTCGCCGATAGCGAATCGAACGCGAGCCGAGACTGAGGACCTGATCGGCTTCTTTGTGAACACGCTGGTGCTACGAACGGACTTGTCCGGCAATCCGACGTTTGCGGAACTGCTCCACCGTGTCAGAGACGTCGCTCTCAGTGCTTACGATCATCAGGATCTGCCGTTTGAGAAGCTCGTCGAGGAGCTGAGTCCGGAACGAGATCCGGGTCGTAACCCGCTGTTTCAGGTCTCGTTTGTTTTGCAGAACGCTACCAGATCACGGCTCGAATTACCGCAGTTGACTTTGGAACGTTTGGACGTTCACAGCGGCACCGCCAAATTCGACTTGTCGCTGTCGATCCTGGAGACGGCGGACGGATTAAAGACTAGCTGGGAATACGATACCGATCTGTTCGACGCCGATCGGATTGAACGAATGATGGGCCATCTGGAGGTGCTGCTCGAAGCAGTCGTTGCTGGACCAGAGCAGCGCATCGGTGAACTGCCGTTGCTGCCGAGCGCAGAACGCGAGCAGGTGTTGGTGGAATGGAACCGGACGGAAGTGGCTTATGAAGGCGGGCTATGCCTGGCTGAGTTGTTTGAAGCGCAGGCGGAGCGAACGCCGACAGCACTGGCGGTGGCGGACGAGCAGCAGCGACTGAGTTATGCGGAATTGGACCGGCGGGCGAACCAGTTGGCGTGGCGCTTACGACGCGAAGGAGTGGGCTGCGAGTCTCTGGTGGCGGTGTGTCTGGAGCGCTCGGTGGAAATGGTGGTGGCGGTGCTCGGAGTGTTGAAAGCTGGTGGTGCTTATGTGCCGCTGGATCCAAGTTATCCCGAAGCGCGGTTGCGCTTCATGTTGGCGGACACGGCGGCGGAAGTGGTGCTGACCGAGCAGCACTTGGCGGGGCGACTGCCGCAGGTCGGTGGTAAATATCTGTTGGTCGATGCAGAACGAGCGCAACTGCGCGCTGAGAGTGAAGCGCGTCCGCCGCGATTGAGCCGGCCCGAGTCGCTCGGGTACGTGATCTACACCTCGGGGTCGACAGGACGGCCGAAGGGAGTGGCGATCGAGCAGCGCAGCACGGTGGCGTTGTTGCAGTGGGCGCAACAGGTGTTTCGACCGAAAGATCTGGCGGCGGTACTCGCCTCGACTTCGATCTGTTTTGACCTGTCGGTGTTTGAGATGTTTCTGCCGCTGAGTGTGGGTGGTGCAGTGATTGTGGCTCAGGACGCGTTGCAGCTAGCGAATGCGGAATGGGCCGCGCACTTGGGAGTGGAACTGAGTTTAATCAACACGGTGCCGTCGGCGATGGCGGAGTTGGTGCGGCTGGGATGTCTGCCGCGGAGTGTGCGGGTGGTGAATCTTGCCGGAGAGCCGTTGTCGCAAACGCTCGTGGAGCAGCTTTACGAGCAGAGCGGCATCGAGCGGGTCTACGACTTGTACGGGCCGACGGAAGACACGACTTACAGCACGTATGCGCTGCGAAGAGTTAAAGAGACAGCGACGATCGGGAGACCGATAGCCAACACGCAGGTGTATCTGCTGGACAGTTGGCTCGAGCCGGTGCCCGTGGGAGTAGCGGGAGAGTTATATCTGGGTGGAGCGGGTTTGGCGCGCGGGTATCTGCGGCGACCGGAGTTGACGGCGGAGCGATTCATCCCGAACCCGTATGGCCCAGCGGGGACGCGGTTGTACCGGACGGGCGACCTGGCGCGCTATCAGCGCGACGGGAAGTTGCAGTATCTAGGCCGGCGTGATCAGCAAGTGAAGCTGCGCGGCTATCGCATCGAACTCGGCGAGATCGAAGCCGCGCTCGACGAACATCCTCTCGTCCGCGAATCGGCAGTCATAGTGAGACAGGATGACGCTGACGATCAGCGCCTGGTCGCGTATGTCGTCCCCGGCACGAACAAAGAAGATGGCGCGCCACAGCACGCCGAACAGCTATCTCAGTGGGAAACAGTCTGGGATGAAATCTACACGCAAACAACTTCCGCACCCGATCCGCGCTTCAACATCACTGGTTGGAACAGTAGTTACACCGGCGCTCCGATCCCTTCACAGGAGATGAGTGAATGGGTCAACAGCACGATTCAGAGAATTCGTGGTCTGGAGCCTCAGCGCGTGTTGGAGATTGGTTGTGGCTCGGGTTTGTTGTTGTTCCGGCTGGCGCCGTTTTGTTTGGAGTATCACGGCACCGATCTTTCCGAGAAAGTGATCGGCGCGCTCAAAACGAACGTGGCCGGGGCTGCCGACGGCTGTCGCATTACACTCGCACAAAAGTCAGCGGAAGATTTTTCCGGCCTTGACGAGGCGACGTTCGACGTCGTGATTTTGAATTCAGTGGTCCAGTACTTTCCCGGCATCGACTACCTGATGAACGTGGTGGAGCGAGCGATCAAAGTTGTGCGGCCGGGCGGCTCGATATTTATCGGCGACGTTCGCAATCTGAAGTTACTCGAAGCCTTTCACGCCAGTGTCCAATTGCATAACGCGCCGTCATCGCTGTCAGTACGCGACCTGCGGCAACGAATACAGAAGCAGATTCAACAAGAGAAAGAACTGGTCATCGATCCCGCGTTCTTCAAAGAGCTGCCCAGCCGCTTTCCCGGAATCACAGGGGTACAAGTCCAACTCAAGCGCGGCCAATACGTGAACGAGCTAACACGTTTTCGCTACGACGTGATTCTGCAAATAGGTGGACCAGCATGCGCGTCTCAGCACCGCGACGAACGGGATTGGCGCCACGAAAGCGGAGGCTTGGAAACACTCAGACAGTTGCTTGCTACTTCTGCGGCGCCCGCGTTGACGATCAGGAATCTGCCGAATGCCAGAGTGAGTGAAGCGGTGGCAACGCTGAACGTGCTGCGCGGCGATGATGCGGGCGACACCATTGCCGAGTTGCGCGACGCCGCACGCGAAGGCCGCGCCGCGAGCCTCGATCCCGAAGCCGTTTGCACACTCGGCGAATCGCTCGCGTACGTCGCTGAGATCACGTGGTCCGGAACCGATGCGGGCAGTTTTGATGTTACTTTCCGCCGCCCGAACATTGACGTTACCCATACAATCGAGCGTAAAGACGCCGGTCACGTCGCGTGGGAGAGGTACGCGAATAACCCGACTCGTTCGGACCAGGCACGCAAACTCGAACCGGAGTTGCGCCAGGCACTCGTGGCTAAACTGCCGGAGCACATGGTGCCCGCGCATTTTGTTCTGCTCGATGCGTTGCCGCGGACAGCAAACGGTAAGCTCGACCGCAAAGCTCTCCCCGCGCCGCATCGAGTACGCTCGGAGCTGGACCATGATTTTGTTGCGCCCCGCAATGCTACCGAAGAGAAGGTGGCTGCTGTTTGGGCTGACGTCTTGAAGCTCAAGCTCGTCGGCGTTCACGACGATTTTTTCGACCTTGGCGGACACTCACTCCTCGGCACCCAGGTTATTTCGCGACTGAGCAAGCTCTTCGAGACGCCACTGCAACTGCGCTGGCTATTTCAGTTTCGCACCGTCGCCTCGTTGGCCGAACAGATCGAAACGGCCGGCTCTGTGGCAACAAAAGATGAGGCGCCCGCGCTTGAACCAATTCCGCGAAATCAGAACCTGCCACTCTCGTATCCGCAACAGCGCCTCTGGTTCTTAACCGAGCTTCAGCCGGAGAGTTCCTTTTACAACATCGCGCTCGCCATGCAGATCCGCGGGCCTCTCGACTCGGCCGCACTCGCACAAGCGTTCGACGCGCTCATCATGCGGCACGAATCACTGCGCACGATTTTCCCCGTCGTCGCTGATCATCCGGTCCAGATGATCTTGGACCGGCCGCGAAACGCCTGGTCCACCGTCGATCTGAGTCATTACGAGAAACAGGATGGCGAACGGGCGGCGAAAGACTTGCTGCGGCGTGAAGCTGAGCAACCGTTCGACTTGTCGAGCGGTCCTTTATTCAAGGCGACGCTGGTGAAGCTCGGCGCTGCCGATCACGTTTTTGTTATCTACTTACATCACATCGTCAGCGACGGTTGGTCCACCGCGATCATCTTTCGCGATTTGGAAAAACTGTACGATGCTCATCGCGAGAACCGTTCCGCAGCTTTACCCGAGTTGAAAATTCAGTATGCCGACTACGCGGTGTGGCAACGAAAATATCTGCACGCGCGCCGGCTCGATGAGCTGATTTCATTCTGGAAAGACTATCTGGCTGGAGCTTCGTTAGTTTTGGAATTGCCGGCAGACAAGCAACGACCCGCATCTCAGACCTACACCGGCGCCGACTTGCCGGTGCAATTCTCCGGCCGGGTGACCTCCGCCTTGCACAAACTCAGCCAGGCGCATGGCGTCACGCTTTTCATGACCCTCATGGCCGCGTTTCAGTTGTTCATAGCGCGCAGCGCGGGCCGCGACAACGTGGTGATCGGAACTGACATCGCCAACCGAAATAGGGTTGAACTCGAAGAGCTGGTCGGTTTCTTTGTAAATCTACTGCCCGTCCGAATCGATCTAGCAGGCAATCCGACTTTTGCTGAGTTGTTGGGGCGCGCTGCCAAATCCGTCCTCGCCGTGTATGCACATCAGGAGCTGCCGTTCGACAAACTCGTGGAAGAGTTGAAGCCGGAACGCGATCTCGCTCGCAATCCGGTGGTCCAGGTGCTGTTTGTGCTCCAGAACACCGAGCAGCGCACGTTGCGATTGACCGGCGCCACTGTCGAGCCGATCAAATTGGTGAACGCCAGCTCGCGTTTTGATCTGGCGCTTTTTATCAGCGAACGTGACAATAGACTCGAGGGCTTATGGCGTTATAACTCGGATCTGTTTACACCCGCGAGAATAGCGAAGCTGGCGGCCGCGTTTGAAGCCTTGTTGACAAGCGTTGTCGCCGATCCATTGGCGCCCGTTAGTACTTTGGCAATGGCCTCGACTACTGAGAACGATGCAAAACCCGGCGGCGCTGAGTCTAAGCTCGGCCAGTTTCGCAGCGCGCGCCGCAGAGCAGTAGATCTGGCGCAGCTTCGGACCATCAAAACCGGCTCGCTCGCGCCGGGCATGAAACTGCCGCTGGTTCTCACGCCTGATGCGGCCGACATCGATCTGGTCGAGTGGGCCGGTAAGAACCGAGATTTCATCGACGCAAAGCTGTTGGACCATGGAGCAATACTCTTTCGTGACTTCAACTTGAATTCCGTAACCGAGTTCGAAGATTTTGCGAACGCTGTGTGCCCGAACCTGTTTGGTGATTACGGGGATTTGCCACGGGAAGAAATGGGCGGCAAGGTTTACGCGTCGACGCCTTATCCCGCCGAAGAGCGAATTCTGTTTCACAACGAAAGTTCGCACATGCATCGCTGGCCGATGTTGATTTGGTTTTACTGCGTCAAAGCCGCGCCGGCCGGCGGTGAGTCGCCGATCGTGGATTGCCGGCAGGTCTATCGCGAGTTGGAGCCGAACATCCGCGAGCGCTTTGAACGCCAGGGCCTGATGTACGTCCGCAACTTCACCAAGGGCCTCGACGTTAGTTGGCAAAGCTTTTTTCAAACCACCGAGCGCTATGCTGTCGAAGACTATTGCCGCGCTGCTGGCATTGACTTCGAATGGACGGGCGATGATGGTCTGCGCATTCGGCAGCTTTGTCCGGCGGTAGTCAAACATCCGCAAACCGGCGAGCTCGTTTTCTTCAATCAGATTCAGTTGCATCACATCTCGTGCCTGCCGGCCTCGGTGCGCGAATCGTTGAGCTCGATCGTCGACGACGAGAGTTTTCCGCGCAATGTCTATTATGGTGACGGTTCACCGATTGAAGACTCGGTGATCAGTTATCTCACGGATCTGTACAACCGGCTCGCAGTGAGTTTCGCGTGGCAGGAGCACGATCTTTTAATGCTCAACAACATGCTGGTGGCCCACTCGCGCAACCCGTTTACCGGCCCGCGAAAAATCGTGGTCGCGCTGGGCGCGATGGTGAATCAAAGCGAAGTAATCAACTGATGACAAATGAGTGATCTGCCCGCCCAAGGTTTCCGCGTTTCGCCACAGCAAAGAGAGATTTGGACGTCGCAACAGGCTTTTCCGAATCGGCCGTTGCGCGCCGCCGGCGTTTTCATGGTTGCCGGAAGCGTCGATGCCAATCGGTTAAAGCAGGCGTTGCAGCGCACTGTTGACCGGCACGAAATCCTGCGCACGACGTTTCAACGCCCCGCCGGAATAAAGATTCCTTTCCAGATAGTGTCGGAAACCAGCGGGGTGTTTTGGCGGAGCCTCGATCTGAAGAATGTGGCCGAAGACCAACAGCAGGAGACTATCGCAAAACTTTTCGCTGCAGAGTGCGAACAGCCGATCACACTCGACGATGGTCCAGTGCTTCGCTGTCAGCTCGCTGAGTTATCCGCCACTCGTGCAGCCTTAGTACTTTCGTTGCCCGCGATCTGCGCCGACTCGCAGACGTTGATGAATTTGGTGTCCGAGATTTTTCGTGCGTACGAGTCCGGTGAAGATGTGCCGGTAGAAGAAGTGGTGCAGTATGCCGATTTTGCTGAGTGGCAGAATCAACTTCTCGAAGCGGATGACGAGCAGGCAGAAGAAGGCCGGGCCTACTGGAAAAAGAAACAAGGGGCAGCGGTTCACGTTCCGGCTCTGCCATTGGAAAGACAGTTCGTCGAGCGTGGGTTTGCCGAATATGAGTCCGTCACCTTTGCAGCCGGCGCGGAGTTGGTCCAGCAGTTAACAACCGTCGCCTCCGAAAACAAAGTCCGCCTGGTTGATGTGCTTTTCACTTGCTGGCAAGCGCTGATTTCACGATTGTCAGGCCAGCACGACTACACAATCTACAAACGTTGTGATGCGCGTAAGCTCGAGGAGCTTCAAGCGGCGCTTGGACCTTTCGACCGTTACTTGCCCATAACGTGCGACGCAGGAAGCGGTCTTTTTGTGCGGCAACTCGCGCTCATTGCCGGCCAACTGCGGCACGCAGATGAGATTCTCGAGTACGCCGAGCCCGAAGATCCGGGCTTGCCGGCGCGTGATGTGATCGCATTTGACTTCGAGGAGCGAGTTGGGCTGGATACCGAAACGTTGTCGATCTCGCCCGCGGACGTTTTCGTTTTCAACCATCCGTTCAAGCTAAAGCTCTCGTGTGTACTATCAGCCGCACAACAACTCTCGCTCCGTCTCCAATACGACCGTACTGTTCTTTATCCGGAAACTTGCGAACGCTTCAGCGGCTACTTGAAACGACTGCTTGAAGTAGTCGCTACGACGCTGCCTGCTGCTCGCGCCAGCCTGACACTCGACTCGATCGATCTCCTTTCCGACGATGAGAAGCAAAGGTTGTTGGAGCTGAACGATACCAGCGGCGCGCACGTGCCCGACGCGTGTGTGCACGAGCTGTTCGAGGCTCAAGCGGCAAAGACGCCAAACACAGTCGCCGTCGTTTGTGGCGGTCGTCAACTCACTTTCCACGAATTAAATGCGCAGGCGAATCAGATCGCCCACCTGCTGCGCGAGTATGGAGTTGAAGCGACGCAATGTGTCGGCATGTGTTTGACTCGTTCCGCCGACGCCATTGCCGCATTACTCGGGATCTTGAAGGCCGGCGCCGCTTACGTGCCGCTCGATGCGAAACATCCGGCAGAGCGCCTGGCCACTGAACTGCAAAAAGCACGCGCCGGCGTTTGCCTGACAAACGTCGCCGGTCTCGCCGCGTCGCTCGAGCCCCACGCGCGGATTATCGACTTCACCAGCGACGCCGAATCGATTCGCAAACAACCCGAAACCAAATTGCCTGTCGTCGTCAGTCCCGACGCGCTCGCTTACGTCATCTACACGTCCGGCTCAACCGGCACGCCCAAGGGAGTGGCGGTTCGTCACCGCAACCTTGTGAATTATGCGAGCGCGATACTGACGCGTTTGGACATTCAAGAGCCGCTACGCTTCGCAACAGTTTCCACGCTGAGCGCTGACCTCGGAAACACCTGCATCTTCCCCTCGCTTTTTTCCGGAGGCTGTTTACACATTCTCGATGAAGACGTCGCGCTCGAACCGCGCTTGTTCAGCGATTATCTTTCCCGTCATCCGATCGATGTACTTAAAATCGCTCCTTCTCATCTTCATGCGCTCTTGTCGGATAACGAGATGCTTCCGGCGAAGTACCTGGTGCTGGGTGGTGAAGCATTCACGCGCAAGCTGCGCGATTCAATTCTGGCGCTACCGCATAGCTGCAAAGTCATCAATCATTACGGGCCAACGGAGACGACCGTTGGATCGCTGACGTTTGCCGCCGGCGAACAAGAACTCAGCGATTTCGTCTACACGGTTCCGATTGGCCGTCCGCTTCCTAACACGCGCGCTTACGTGTTGGACCAGCAGATGCGCGTCGTGCCGACAGGAGTGGCAGGCGAGTTGTACCTCGGCGGCGGGGGTGTAGCGGCGGGTTATTTGAACGATCCGGATCTGACCGCGGCGCGGTTTGTCCCCGATCTGTTTTCCAGCGAGCGTGGTAGCAGGCTCTACCGGACCGGCGACCGCGCCCGCATCCTGCCGGATGGCAACATCGAATTTCTGGGCCGCACAGACCGGCAAGTCAAAGTGCGCGGATACCGGATTGAGCTGGGCGAGATTGAAGCAGTGCTGACGCAGCACCCGCTTGTTCGCCAGGCTGTTGTGATTCTCAAAGGCGATGAGGGTCGCGAACGATTTGTGGCTTACGTCACGAGTGCGAAGCTGGAGCCGGACAACACCGGCGAACTTCGCCGGCACTTGCAACAACGACTGCCGGATTACATGTTGCCTGCCGCGATCGTCGTTTTGCGGTCATTTCCCACCACGGCCAACGGCAAGGTCGATCTCGGCGCACTGCCCGATCCCGACGAAACACCGCAAAAGGCCAGGCTGGCGGTCGCGCCGCAAACCGCCGTCGAAAAAGAGTTGGCCGGAATTTGGTCGGAGTTGCTCAATACGGCCGACATAAGTGTCCACGACAATTTCTTTGTCCTCGGCGGACACTCGCTGCTGGCGACACAGGTCGTCTCCCGAATCAGGAGAGTTTTCAACAAAAAGTTGCCACTGCGAACTATCTTTGATTGCCCAACAATTGCTAAACTTGCACCCGCAATCGAGGCAGCAGCGTACGCCGATTCGGCCGCTTTATACGCGATGCTTGACACGCTGGATGCGCTTTCAGATGAGGAAGCCGAACGTCTGTTACAGGAGTCCGAAGGCAATTGAAGTTGATGTCTGCTCGGAGGTTTTCATTGGCGCCGCATTATTGTTTTCATTCTACGCCGAGGACATTCGCCGATCTCTCCCACCCGGTGAGCAAAACGCACCGGATCGTCTAAGTATCATAAAAAACTAGGCTTATTACGACTTTTCCATACGTTAACCCGGGCGTTTAGCCGATAAACCCCCGCGACTGCGGGACTATCATTTCGCTTCGTTCGTTCGAGAACCTTTAATGGATGAACTAAGTAAAAGACTCGAGACGCTGGCGCCTGCCAAGCGCGCTTTGCTCGAACGACGACTGGCGGCCGCGAGACGTGAAATCCCGCCGGCGCCGCAACTCTCGAAGGCCACGAGGCGCGAACCCGCCCGAGCCTCCTTCGCCCAGGAACGGTTGTGGTTTATTCAGCAGCTCGAGCCACACAGCGTCGCCTACAACGTTCCCCGCGCGATCCGGATTCGTGGCGCTTTGAACGTCAAGGTGCTGGAGCGAAGTCTTAACGAAGTAATCAGTCGCCACGACTCCCTGCGCACCAGCTTCTCACTGGTTGCCGGTAGCCTGAGGCAGATCGTCGCCGAATCGTCTCCGCTGCATCTTCCCCTCGTCGACCTCAGCCACCTTGCAGCAGATGAACGCGGAAGCAAAGTAGCTGACCTGGCAAAACATGAAGCGGCGCTAGCGTTCGATCTCAATCATGGCCCGGTGCTGCGCGGTAAGCTCCTGCGCCTCGCAGCGGATGAACACTTGCTGCTGCTGACGATGCACCACATCGTCAGTGATGCCTGGTCGGCCGGCATATTCTTTGACGAGCTCACCGCCTGTTATCGAGAGTTTTCGGCAAATAGGAATTCGCCGCTGGCTGCGTTGCCGATTCAGTATCACGATTTTGCGGAATGGCAACGCGATTGGTTGCAGGGCGAGGTTTTGGCAGAGCAACTGAGTTATTGGAAAAACCAGCTTGCCGGCGCGCCGGCGGTTTTGGATATGCCGGCGGATCGTTCGCGCCCGGCGGCGACGGATCGCGGCGCGAGTTACGGGTTCAGCATCTCTCACTCGCTGACCGAACAACTGCGAGAGTTGAGTGGCCGCGCGGGTACGACCCTTTTCATGACGCTGCTGGGCGCTTTCAGTGTTCTCTTGCATCGTCATTCAAGCGAAGTCGACATAGTTGTCGGTACGCCCGTCGCTGGTCGCAATCGAGCGGAGATCGAGGGGCTCATCGGCTTCTTCATCAACACGCTGCCGCTACGCCTGGATCTTGGCGGAAACCCGAGCTTCGCGGAGCTGCTGGCCCGGGTGAAGCAAACCGCTCTCGAAGGATTCGAACATCAGGATGTGCCCTTTGAGAAACTCGTCGAGGAACTGAAGCCGGAACGCTCGAATCGGATTCCGTTTTTTCAGGTCATGTTTCAGTTTCAACATGGCGCGCGCAATTCAGAGTCGATAAGTGGAGTCACCTTCACCACCGAGGCGGTCAAAACCGAAACGGCAAAAGTCGACCTGTCGTTGGGAGCTTACGAGCGCGACGGGGTGCTGAAGTTTCAAATGGAATACAGCACCGATCTGTTCGACGAGGAGACGATTCAGTCGCTGTTGGGCCGGTTTGAAGTGCTGTTGCAGAGCATTGTTTCAACTCCGCAGGCGAGCATCAGTGACTTGGAAGTAATGACTGAGGCTGAGCTTCGTCAGCTACTCGTCGACTGGAACAGCACGCGCGCAGATTTTCGACACTACGAAAGCGTGGCGGAGCGGTTCGAGTCTCAAGTTGAACAAAGTCCGGCCGCGGTAGCTTTGATCGACGGCGCTAAGCAATTGACGTTTCGCGAATTGAATGTGCGCGCGAACAAGCTGGCGCACTATTTGAAGAAGCTTGGCGTTGGACCAGAAGCGCCGGTCGCGGTGTTTGTTGAGCGTTCGGCGGACATGATTGTTGCGTTGCTCGGCATACTCAAAGCGGGAGGTGCGTGGGTGCCGTTCGACGTGTCGTACCCGGCGGAACGCGTCGCCTATGTTTTACAGGACTGCAAGGCGCGAGTGCTGCTAACACAAGAGAAATCACGCCATCGCGTGAACGTCGGCGATTGCCGCGTCATAGCGCTGGATACCGACTGGCGCCGGATCGACGCCGAGAGCTCGTCAAACCCGCGCGTACCAGTCACCGCCGCAAACGCCGCTTACGTTATTTACACTTCCGGTTCGACCGGAAAGCCGAAAGGCGTTGTTGGTTTACACGGCGCGACGCGCAACCGTTTGGAATGGATGTACCAGCAATATCCCTTTGCCGCGGACGAGGTGTGCTGTCAAAAGACGTCGCTGAGTTTTGTGGATTCGATCTGGGAAATTTTTGGACCGCTCTTACACGGTGTGCCGCTGGTGATCGTGCCGGATGACGTGGTCAAGGACGTGAACCGATTTATCGCGGCGCTGAACGAAGCGAGGGTCACACGGCTTGTCCTTGTTCCTTCGTTGTTGCGTGCGATGTTGGAAACAGATGCGATCGGCGCGCGTTTGTCGCACTTGAAATGGTGGACGTGTAGTGGCGAAGCACTCTCGTCAGTGCTGGTGAAACGTTTTCAGGAGCAGTTGCCCGGGGCTGCATTGCTCAATCTGTATGGTTCCTCGGAAGTCGCCGCGGATGTGACTTACTACGATGTTGAGTCTGGCGAAGAGAACATTCCGCTGGGACGGCCGATCGCGAACACCGAGATTTATATTTTGGACAGAAATCTGCGGCCCGTGCCCACCGGCGCAGTCGGAGACATCTACGTCGGCGGCGACGGCTTGGCGCGTGGCTATTTCGAGCGGCCCGAGTTAACCGCCGAGAAGTTCATCCCGCATCCATTCGCGAGCCGTTCGGGGCAGCGTTTGTACAACACCGGAGACGTGGGCCGGTTTCGTAAAGATGGGGCCATCGAATACAAAGGCCGAAGCGATCATCAGGTAAAAATTCGCGGCTCACGAGTCGAACTCGGCGAGGTTGAAAGTGCGCTGCTCACTCACGCAAACGTACTCGAGGGTGTCGTGCTGGCCCTGCCGGATAATTCAGGCGAGACGCAACTGACAGCCTACGTGCGCACCGATAGCACCGCGCTTTCAAGCCGCGATCTGCGCGCTTATCTCAGAGACAAACTGCCCGAATACATGGTCCCGGCGCTGGTCGTGGTGCTCGATGAGTTTCCGCGGACCACGAGCGGGAAGATCGACCGGCTGCGTCTGCCGAAGGCTGTGGCCGCAGGCGCTGATTACGTTGCGCCGCGAACTCTGACGGAGGAGATCGTTGCGGGCGTAATGGCCGACGTATTGAAGCTCGAACATGTTGGCGTTAACGATGACTTTTTTGATCTCGGCGGGCATTCGTTGCTGATTCCCCGGCTCACGTCTCGGCTGAACGAGTTGTTTGGCATCGAGCTGCCGCTACGCGCTCTATTCGACAACTCCAGAATTAGTGAACTGGCAGAGACGGTTGCCACGCTGCGAAGCGCGAACAGCGGCGACAGCGATGCGCCCGAGGCGCCGCTCGTACCTCTCGCTCGCAACGGCGAACTTTCGTTGACCGTTCCGCTCACCTTCGCCCAGGAAAGTCTGTGGGCCATCGATCAAATCAGTCCCGAGACAGGGGCGTACAACATCTCGCGTGCTCTGCGGCTGAACGGGAATCTAAATCCCGAGGCGTTGCAGTCGAGCCTCAACACGATCGTTGCCCGGCATGAAGCACTGCGAACAACCTTCCCCAGTGAAGACGGTAAACCGATCGGAGTCGTCAATGTCGACACTAAGATCGAGGTCGTCACGAAGGATTTGAGTGCACTCGCCGAAGCGGAGGTTCGCACTCACGTAGCTGAAGAATGTCGTCGACCATTCGAGCTAGCGGTCGGACCATTGCTGCGCGTTACCTTGTTTCATTTGGCTGAGCACGAACACATTCTGGTTGTGACGATGCATCACATCATCAGCGATATCTGGTCCCTGGGAATATTCTTCGACGAGCTCGTGTCCGGCTATAACAGTCTCTTGGCCGGCGGCGAACTGCGCCGTGAAGCGCTGCCTCTTCAGTATGCTGATTTCGCTGCCTGGCAACGAAGGTTGCTTCACGGCAACCGGTTGGACCATTCCTTGAGTTATTGGCAGCAGCAGTTGGCGGGAGCGCCGCCGCTCACTGATTTGCCAACCTATTGCGCGCGCCCGGCGATCCGTAGCTTTCAAGGCGCGAGATGTCTTTTCGAGATTCCGGCTGAGTTGACGGCGTCGCTAAAAAATCTGGCCCGTGCCGAGCGAGTCACGTTGTTCATGACTTTACTCGGCGCATTTCAAACGTTGCTCTGGACTTATGCAAAACACGACGACGTAGTGATCGGCTGTCCCAGCGCCGGCCGCCGGCCCGGCACCGAAAACGTTATCGGTTATTTCGTCAACACCCTCGCGGTGAGAACAAGTCTTTCCGGCAATCCGACTTTTCGCGAGTTGATGCATCTCGTTGCGGAGGCGACAGTCGGCGCCTTGACTCACGAACATATTCCGTATGCGATGGTGGTGGAAAAGTTGCAGCCGAAACGCCGGCTCGATCACAACCCGCTGTTCCAGGTTTGGTTTGTGCTACAGCCGGGCAGCGCAGAGCGAAGAGATTTTATGGGATTGACTGTCGAGCCGTATCCGATCGACAGCGAAGTCACGAGGCACGATTTGCAACTGACGCTCTGGGAAAGTTCGCCGGTGCTGAAAGCGGCCTTCACTTACAACACCGACATTCTGAATGCGCAAACGGTGGCCCGCATGAGTGAACAGTTCTTGCTGCTGTTGGCGACGGTTTCGGAACGGCCGGATATTCAGGCGAGTGACCTCCGAAGCATACTCAAGCAGCGTGAGCAGGCGTACGAACGATCGCGAAACCAGGAGTATCAAAACTCTGTCCGGCAGACGCTGCAATCAGCCCGACGTAAATCTTTGTTTCCGGCGAGTAGTTGAAAGATGGAGTTGGAAAAACTCAAAAATGCGCGGCGTAAGCCGATTGGCCTGCTCCAACTGGTGGCGGGGAAACCGATCGCGCGGAACGTGATCGAATTCCGGCCGGAGGTTGAGGGTGTGAATTTACTCGCCTGGCTGGAAACGAACCGCGCCTCGATCATCGATAAGCTGCAAACAACCGGCGCGCTGCTGTTTCGTGATTTCTCTCCGTTGACGATTGACGGTTTTGAAGACTCACTGAAACAGATCGCCGGCGAATTAGTTGATTACTCGTACCGTTCGACGCCGCGCACGCAGGTGAGCGGCAGGATTTACACGTCGACGGCTTACCCGGCTCATCAAACGATTCCGCTTCACAACGAGATGTCTTACTCGCGGCAGTGGCCCATGATCATCGGTTTCTTTTGTGTCGAGCCGTCGCGCGAAGGAGGCGAAACGCCGGTTGCGGATAGCCGCCGCGTGTTTGCGCAGATCGATCCGGCGATCAGGGAAGAGTTCAGTCGCAAACAGGTGATGTACGTCAGGAACTACGGCGATGAACTCGATCTTTCGTGGCGCGAAGTGTTCCAGACGGACAGCCGCGCAGAGGTTGAAGAATATTGCGCGAGAGTGAGAATGACCGTTGAGTGGCGGGGCGAAAACGGTCTGCGCACCTCGCAGGTATGTCAGGCAGTGGCGAAACATCCGGTGACGGGAGAGATGGTTTGGTTCAACCAGGCGCACTTGTTTCACGTCTCCAGCCTGCGCGGTGATGTGCGTAGTTCGCTGCAAGCGGAAGCCGCGGGAAGCGAGCCGCGGAATGCGTTCTTCGGCGACGGCACGGAGATCGATGAAGCTGCCTTGAGTCACATCCGAGCTGTTTATGAGCGCGAGGTGGTGACGTTTCCCTGGCAAAAGGGCGACGTGCTGATCCTCGACAACATGCTTACGGCGCACGGCCGAAATCCTTATCGGGGTTCGCGGCAGATCGTGGTTGGCATGGGACGTCTGGCGGAAACGAACTTTTGATCGTGGTAGAAGAAACTATTCAAGGTTATCGACTAGCGCCGCAACAGAAACATCTGTGGCTGTTGCAGCAACGCGCTGGCAGCGCCGCGTTTTGGTCTCGCTGCGCTGTAAGAATCACGGGGGCAGTCGATCTCGAACGTCTCGAGAAAGCGATTCACTGGGTGGTCGAGCAGCACGAGATTTTGCGAACGACATTCCCGCTGTTGCCGGGAATGACGTTGCCGGCCCAGGTCATTGATGAACGCTCGCCCGATTGTGTTGGACGTTGGGATATGGCGTCGCTGAACGTTGAAGAACAGAACGCGTTCATTGACAAACTGTTCGGTCAAAGGCCGGACTCTGCCTACGATCGTTTGCCGTTGTTTCGTTGCGACTTGTTGCCACTCTCAGCCGCCGAAACGGTGTTGCTGCTCAAAGCGCCGGCGATCTGCGCCGACTTACGTTCGCTGGAAATCATCGTCAGTCAGATTGCGAGTCGTTATGAATCGGAAATTCGCGCGCTTGACGTGATGCAGTATGCCGACTTCGCCGAGTGGCATCACGAATTGTTGACAGGCGAAGAAGGAGAACCGGGCCGTCGCTACTGGAGCTCGCAGCGAGTGCGAGCTGAGGTAAACATACCGTTTGCGAATCGCAGTGTGGACGAAACGTTTGACCCGCAAGTACTGCCTCTCAAAGTTTCTGCTAACGATGACCTTGCGCGCGTGGCGTTGGCCTGTTGGCAGCTACTGATTCAACGCTTCAACTCCCCGGCTAACGTAACCATCGGAAAAGCAATCGACGGCCGACGCCACCCGGAACTGGTGAACTCGGTCGGCCTCTACAATCGCTACGTGCCGCTCGCGGTTGATTTTGTCGACGGGCGACTACCTATCGATCGCTTGCTGGAGTCACTTGATCAGGCGGAGGAAGGAGCCACGCAGTGGCAGGAATACTTCGGCTGGGACACGAGTGACGGAATCGCGAAATACTTTCCCATTTGTTTTGAAGAGCGACGTGGCCCAGGTGTTTTTCATGCCGGCGATCTTACCTTCTCGACTTACCGGAGCGAGGCAACGGACGATCTTTTTTATCTGAAATTAGTCTTCGTACTCGACGACGCGGTTCCTCGTCTGGAGCTTCACTACGATGCCGGCCGCTTTGCGCGTGAGGATGTGCAGTGGCTCGGGAAAGAGTTGACGACGTTGATAGCTGACGCCGTTGCCAGACCCGCCGCCGCAATCGACGACTTACAAACTCTCAGCAGCGAGGAACGCCGGCGTATCGTCAAAGGCTTCAATCAAACTTTCCGGGAGTTTCCGCAAAATTGCATTCACAGGATGTTTGAAGCGCAGGTGGAGCAGACGCCTGACGTTCCGGCCGTTGTTTGCGGCTCTGCTGAAGTGACTTACGCCGAATTGAATCGGCGCGCAAATCAACTTGCCCGCCACTTACGTAAGCTCAACGTTGGCCCCGACGTTCCCGTCGGCTTGTGCGTCGAACGATCGATAGATTTTGTTGTCGGCATGCTGGGCATACTCAAGGCCGGCGGCGCTTATGTTCCGGTTGCGGTAAACAGCCCGGCCGCGCGTTTGGAGACGATGCTCAACGAAGCCGGAGCGTCCGTGCTAATCACCGCGCGCGACCACGTCGCATTCTCCAGCGGCCGCGTACTGACGCTGAATGATCTCCGCGAGGAGTTAGCGAAAGAGGAAGCGGACAACTGTACCAACAACACCACACCCGCAAATCTTGCCTACGTGATCTTCACCTCGGGTTCTACCGGTACGCCTAAAGGTGTCGCGGTCGAGCATCGTCAGCTTTGCAATTATGTCGCGGCGATCGATCACAAAGTAGGGCTGTCGTCGTGCCGTAATTTCGCGATCGTTTCCACGCTGGTGGCGGACCTGGCCCATACGATGCTTTTTCCGTCTTTACTAAATGGCGGCACGCTCCACCTGATACCGGAAGATCAAGCTGCGAGTCCCGAGCTACTGGGCGACTACTTCAGCCGCAATGCCGTCGATTGTTTGAAAATCGTGCCGGCCCACTTAGCTGCCCTGCTAACCTCTTCGCGCGCGTCTGACATCTTGCCGCGACGGCACTTGCTCCTCGGTGGTGAAGCTACTTCTCGCCGGCTGTTGCAAGACATTCGCGAACTAGCGCCTGCGCTAACGATCTGGAACCACTATGGACCAACCGAAACCACGGTCGGTTGCGTCACGCAACTGATCGATCCTGAAAGTCAGGCGGTCAGCATCGGCACACCACTGTCGAACAATACTGTTTACATTCTGGACCAACGGCTGCGACCCGTTTCGATCGGTGTTGCCGGCGAGCTCTACGTCGCCGGCGCCCAGGTTGCGCGCGGCTATGTAAACCGCCCTGACTTAACTGCTGAATCATTCGTGCCGGATCCGTTTGGTGAGTCTCCGGGCGGACGGCTGTATCGCACGGGCGATCTGGCGCGCTACTCGCTGGATGGCCGAATCGAACTGCTCGGCCGCATAGACCAGCAGCTCAAGTTGCGCGGTTATCGCATCGAACCCGATGAGATTCAGGCTGTGCTCAACCGGCACCCGCAAATAGCTCACAGCGTGGTCGTGGCCCGGGAAGATGATGGGCGCAAGGAAAAGCGACTGGTCGCGTACGTGGTTGCCAAAGGCTCACCGTCTCCGGCTGCAAATGTTCTGCAAGCGTTCCTGGGTGAGTACCTGCCGGATTACATGGTGCCCTCGAGGTTTGTGTGTCTTGCGACCTTGCCGCTGACAGCAAACGGCAAGATTGATCGTCAGGCTCTGCCGGCGCCGGAGGCGGTTGAAAAACAGTTTGTGGCTCCCCGCAATTCTGTCGAGCGGGAGCTGAGCAGGATTTGGGCCAACGTTTTGGGAATCGCCGAGCCGGGCATCAACGAAAACTTTTTCGAGCTCGGCGGTGATTCCATTTTGGGGATTCAGATTATCGCCCGAGCGAACCAGGCAGGGATGAATCTGATCACGAAGCAGATTTTTCAACACCAGACGATCGCTAAGTTGGCGGCGGTGGCCCAGAACGGCCTTCACGCCAAAGCCGATCAGGGAATCGTTACTGGTGCGGTTCCGCTGACGCCGGTGCAAACGCGTTTCTTCAATCTCGAACTACCCGATCCGCATCATTACAACCAGGCGAAGCTGCTCAAGCTGCGGCAGCCGCTGGATTCTCAGTGCCTGAAGCAAGCGCTTGAAAGTTTGTTGCGTCACCACGATGCGTTGCGGTTGCACTTCTTCCGAACGCGAGAAACGTGGGAACAGATCAGTAGCGAGCCTGAAGCCGAAGCGCCGTTTGAACACATTGCAATTGCAGGCTGCGACGATAGAGAAGTTGCCGTCAGACTAAATGCGGAAGCCGATCGGTTGCATAGAAGCTTGAACTTGCAGGCTGGTCCACTCATCCGCGTGGCGCTATTCGACGGCGGCGACAAGACGGCAAGCTATTTGCTGATCGTTATTCATCATCTCGCCGTCGATGCCGTCTCGTGGGGTGTGTTGCTGGAAGATCTCGAAACCGCCTATCGTCAAATCGCCACCGGCGAGCAAGTCTCGCTGCCGCCTAAAACGACTTCCTTCAAAACCTGGGCCGAGGAGTTAACTCGATTTGTTCGCGCGGCCACGATGGAGGAAGAGATCGATTATTGGGCAGCGCGTCTGCCGCAGGCGACGATCAGTTTGCCGGTCGATAAACGCGGACCGAACACGGTTGCCTCGCGGCGCACCGTTTCGGTCTCGTTGAGCGCTGCTGAGACACGCGCCCTCCTCCACGAGCTTCCCGCCAAACACCGGACGCAAATTAACGACGTATTACTCGCAGCGCTAACCAAAACTTTCACCGCCTGGACGCGCAGTTCGTCTCTGCTCATCGATCTAGAGGGCCACGGTCGCGAGCACCTGATCGACGGGATCGATCTCACGCGCACGGTCGGCTGGTTTACGACGATCTTTCCGGTGCTGCTCGACGTACAAAACTCTGCGACGTCACTCGAAGTGCTGCGCGACGTGAAGGAGCAGTTAAGGGCGGTTCCCAATCGCGGCCTCGGCTACGGACTTTTGCGTTACTTGAGTAACAGGAGAGACGTGGCGGATCGGTTGGCGCGATCCGCGCAAGCGGAAGTCAGGTTTAATTATCTCGGCCAAATCGACAGGCCGCTCGCTTCGTCGAAGCTGTTCGAGGCCGCGCAGCCGATTAGCGCGGAGGCGCAGAGTCCCAACGGCGACCGCGGCTACCTGCTGAATATCATTGGCAGCGTGACGGATGGCGAACTGCGTTTCGATTGGACTTACAGTGAAAACATTCATGCGCGGAAGACAATCGAATCGCTCGCTGAAACTTGCGTGGCGGAGTTGCGCGCCCTGCTGGCGGAGAGCAAAACGAGCGGCGCGGTTTACGCCCCGGCTGATTTTCCGAAAGCAAACCTTAGTCAAAGCGATTTAGACAAGATATTGGCCAAGTTCCGCACTAGTTAATCTCAGGCAATGTACACGACCGGCAAAAGCAAAACAGATTTTGAAGCGCCACCGCTCATGCGGGACGACGCTTCAGGTGCGACGCCGGTCGCAGCTCGCGTTGGTGGTGACAGCGGGTCTGCTCCGTCTTCCGCGCAGGAGCGGCTTTGGTTCCTGATTCAGATCAACCCGCAAGACACGGCCGCAAATATCGCACGCGCGGTGCGGGTGCTTGGGCCGCTGAATCGAGAGGTGCTCGAGCGCAGTCTGCAAGCGATGATTTACCGGCATGAGACGTTGCGGACTACATTCGCCACGACGCAACTGTACGCGGGCATCGACAGCAGGCCGGTTCAACTCATCGCCGAAGCGGGAAGTTTGTCGCTTGATTTCGTCGATCTTAGTGAAACGGAAGTTGAGGCTACGGTCGAAGACCTGATGCGCAAACGGGTTCGACAGCCGTTTGATTTATCAGTTGGGCCACTAATCCTTGCGACGTTGATAAGAGTTGCGGAGCAGTCGCACATCTTGCTGATTGCGGCGCATCGGATCATCGCCGACGAAGAGTCATTAAAGATTCTGTTCCGCGAGTTGTGGCAGGTTTATGCAGCGGCTGGAGATCTCGAAGCGGCCCACTTGCCGCCATTGCCAGTTCAGTACGCCGTCTTTGCCGCCGGCCAATTACAGATGCTGCAAAGCGAAGCAGCCACGAGTTCTATCGATTATTGGCGACAGACTTTAGCGGGAGCGCCGGTGATTGAACTGCCCGTCGAGCGGACGCGCGCGCCACTACGCACGACAGCAGCCGCAAATACTTCGCTTGTTGTAGGCGCGACACTTGTCGAGCGGTTGCGCGCGCTGGCAGCGGACGAACGCGTGTCGCTACGCACGTTGTTGCTGGCTGCCTATACGATCCTGGTCTCGCGCTACAGCAGTCAGGAACAGATGGTTATCGGGCTGGAGCTCGCTAACCGCGATGCGGAAGAGGTACGCAATCTGGTTGGTCCATTGGCAAACGTGTTTCCGCTGCGGATCGATCTCGCGCCGTCAGAGACGTTCGTTTGTCTGGTCCACCGGTTGGATCAACTGCTGCTGGAAGCCGGTAAACATGCTTTCGTGCCTTTCGAGAAGCTGCTGCAGGAGCTCAACGTGGAGCGGAGCTTGAGCCGCTCGCCGTTGGTCCAGGTGACGTTTGATTTCCTGCTTGGTGAGCGGGCGCGCGTTCGCGTCGCCGGACTCGAGTTGGAAGAGCTTGTGTTGGAGAGCAGCACTAATATTTTCGAACTCAGCTTGCACGTCGTCTCAACGTGCGATCGGCTCGAGTGCCGCTGGGAATACAACGAAGCGCTTTACGATTCCACCCTGATCGAACAGTTGGCCGGCCACTTTCAGGTTTTACTGAACGGTATTGTCGCTAGTCCATCGCAGACGATCTCAGCCTTACCTTTGTTGAACGAGCGCGACCGCGAGCAGGTGTTGGTGGAATGGAACCGGACGGAAGTCGCTTATGAAGGCGGGCTATGCCTGGCCGAGTTGTTTGAAGCGCAGGCGGAGCGGACGCCGACAGCACTGGCGGTGGCGGACGAGCAGCAACGGTTGAGTTATGCGGAGTTGGACCGGCTGGCGAACCAGTTGGCGTGGCGCTTACGACGCGAAGGAGTGGGCTGCGAGTCTCTGGTGGCGGTGTGTCTGGAACGCTCGGTGGAAATGTTGGTGGCGGTGCTGGGAGTGCTGAAAGCTGGTGGTGCGTACGTGCCGCTGGACCCGAGCTATCCCGAGGCGCGGCTGCGCTTCATGTTGGCGGACACGGCGGCGGAAGTGGTGCTGACGGAGCAGCACCTGGCGGGACGACTGCCGCAGGTCGGTGGTAAATATCTGTTGGTCGATGCGGAACGAGAGCAACTGCGCGCGGAGAGTGAAGCGCGTCCGCCGCGGCTGACCCGGCCCGAGTTGCTCGGGTATGTGATCTACACCTCGGGATCGACAGGGCGGCCGAAGGGAGTGGCCATCGAGCAGCGCAGCACGGTGACGCTGTTGCAGTGGGCGCAGCAAGTATTTGGGCCGAAAGATCTGGCGGCGGTACTCGCCTCGACTTCGATCTGTTTTGACCTGTCGGTGTTTGAGATGTTTCTGCCGCTGAGTGTGGGTGGTGCAGTGATTGTGGCTCAGGACGCGTTGCAGCTAGCGAATGCGGAATGGGCCGCGCACTTGGGAGTGGAACTGAGTTTAATCAACACGGTGCCGTCGGCGATGGCGGAGTTGGTGCGGCTGGGATGTCTGCCGCGGAGTGTGCGGGTGGTGAATCTTGCCGGAGAGCCGTTGTCGCAAACGCTCGTGGAGCAGCTTTACGAGCAGAGCGGCATCGAGCGGGTCTACGACTTGTACGGGCCGACGGAAGACACGACTTACAGCACGTATGCGCTGCGAAGAGTTAAAGAGACAGCGACGATCGGGAGACCGATAGCCAACACGCAGGTGTATCTGCTGGACAGTTGGCTCGAGCCGGTGCCCGTGGGAGTAGCGGGAGAGTTATATCTGGGTGGAGCGGGTTTGGCGCGCGGGTATCTGCGGCGACCGGAGTTGACGGCGGAGCGATTCATCCCGAACCCGTATGGCCCAGCGGGGACGCGGTTGTACCGGACGGGCGACCTGGCGCGCTATCAGCGCGACGGGAAGTTGCAGTATCTAGGCCGGCGTGATCAGCAAGTGAAGCTGCGCGGCTATCGCATCGAACTCGGCGAGATCGAAGCCGTGCTGCGACAACATCCTTTCGTAAGTGAAATTGCAGTGACGCTGCACGAGCGCCGCCTGGTCGCGTATGTGGTTCGTTCCGCGGAGGCCGAGCGCGCAAACCTCACGACCGCGCTACGCGAATTTCTAAGTTCGAAGTTACCTGAATACATGGTGCCGGCGTTCTTCATGGAGCTCGACCTTCTGCCCCTTACGTCCAACGGGAAGATCGACAGGCAAGCGCTGCCGGCGCCGGAAGCCGGGATTCATTTTGCAAAAGATTACGTTGCCCCGCGTGACAACGTCGAAGCACAAATGGCGAGCCTTTGGGCCAAGCTGCTTCACCTCGACGTTGTGGGCGTAACAGACAATTTCTTCGAGCTCGGCGGCGATTCGCTCCTCGCCGCGCGTCTCTTTGCGCAGATTCATAATCGCTTTGGCAAGAACCTTCCCTTGTCGACGCTGTTCACCGCGCCGACGATCGAACAGCTAGTGAAGACGCTGAGCACTGAAGGCGGCGTGACCTGGAGCTCGCTCGTTCCGATCCAGCCGCATGGCTCGAAGCCGCCACTGTTTTGTATTCACGCCGCGGGCGCAAACGTCCTGATCTACCGGCCGCTGTCTCGTCATCTGGGAGACGACCAGCCGGTGTACGCGCTCCAGGCTCAGGGTCTTGACGGGCGCGTACCATATCGTCGCGTCGAGGACATGGCCGCGCATTACCTCCGGGAGATTCGCGCGTTCCAACCGCATGGTCCATATTTTTTATTGGGAGCTTCCTTTGGCGGGCTGGTATTGTACGAGATGGCCCAACAGCTCCTGGCCCAGCGGCAGGAGGTCGCGTTTCTGGGGCTGCTGAACACAAACTGCCCGGTTTATTCGTGGCGAAAACGATTGACCTGTCACTTAGGCCATCTCAAACAACGCGGCGTGCGGACTTATTCACTGGATTTAACCCGGGCGCTGAAGCGGCGACTTAAACTGTCGAGTCCCGCCGAAAAGTCGACCGAATCACAAACGGAAGTCAAAGACGTGGTCCAGGAACCGCACGATGCCGCGCTGGTGCGAACCGTGACCGCGATTCTCGAAGCCGAGCAAAATTACCGGCCTGCCAACCGGCGTTATTCGGGGAAAATCACCTTCTTTTGGGCCGACGATGCGCCCCGAGACTTTGAGGATAATCGCTCGGCCTGGACCAAGGTTGCCGCCGATTGTGAGATTCATATCGTGCCCGGCACCCACACAAAAATGCGAGAAGAGCCACACGTGCAAAAATTAGTAGAGAAATTGAAGCCTTGTCTCGAAAAAGCGCAGGCACTAAACATTTAATACTTATTTATGGCCTTGGAATTCAAAACCGAAACGGGAGCCCGGCTGGATAACCTGGAAGATCTCTACCCTTTGTCGCCGCTGCAACAGGGAATGCTCTTTCACAGCCTCGAAGCGCCGGAATCCGGTGTCTACTTCGAGCAGTCGGTCTTCACGATCCAGGGTCGGTTGGACGTCGCGTCGTTCGAGCGGTCGTGGCAGACGGTAATTAATCGTCATTCGATCCTGCGCAGCTCGTTTTTGTGGCGAAACCTCGATACTCCGGTGCAAGCCGTGTATCGCCGGGTTGACATCGCGATGGAAAAGCGCGACTGGCGCGGCAGCAGCGCCGAGGTCCAAGCGCAATTGTTGGAGGAGTACCTCGCGTTCGATCGCAGCACCGGATTCGATTTGGAAACGGCGCCGCTCATTCGTCTGGCCCTCTTTCGCACTGACGACGATGTTTACAGGTTTGTGTTCAGCCGCCATCACCTGATTTTGGACCGCTGGTCACGTTCGATCATCAACCGAGAGGTGTTCGCCTGTTACGAGGCTTTCAGGCGAAACGAAGATCCGATCCTCGCCAGGCCGCACCCGTACGGAGACTACATTTCCTGGATTGCGGGGCAGGATCGGAAGGCCGCCGAAGCTTACTGGCGCAAAAATCTTGAAGGACTTACCGCGCCGACAACCATTGCGACTTACGAACAGCATGAGGACGCAACTGAGTATGGCCAGAAGTTCGACGACCAGCGACTCCGGTTAGCGGAAGCCGATGCTGAAAGTTTGAAAGAGTTTGCGCGGCAGAACAAGTTGACGCTGAGCACCGTCGTTCAAGCCGCATGGGCCATGTTGCTGTCTCGCTATGCGGGAACTGACGAAGTCCTTTTCGGCGTGACGATGTCTGGGCGCTCAGCCGCGCTGCCGGACATCGAATCGCGAGTCGGTCTGTTCATCAACACGCTGCCGTTGCGCGCGCGCATCCCGCGCAACACAACCGTCAGCGAGTGGCTGCACACGCTGCAACGCCAACAGCAGGAACTGCAAGACTACGAATACTGCTCATTAATGGATATTCACCGGTGGAGCGAAATGCCGGCCGGGCAACCGCTGTTTCAGAGTCTGCTCGTATTTGAAAACCTTCCTGTTAGCGCTCGGCATAAACACGGCGATGATGGGCTCGTGATACAAGGCGACCGGAGTTACGGCTCGGCTACCGGTTATCCGTTGACGTTGATCGCAGCGCCCGGCGCCACGCTCAATCTGCAACTTGTTTACGATCGCGCGCGCTTCGAGGCGGAATTCGCCGGTCGCGTCCTGCTTCACCTGCAAACGATCCTGCGCGGGATCGTTGCCGGTTCCGGGCAAAAAGTGATCGACGTGCCGATGCTCACGCCGGCCGAAACGAGTCTGTTGGACCAGTGGAACGACACGCAGTCTGAGTTTAAAAATTTGTGCGCTTACCAGCTCATTGAACGGCAGGCCGCGCTGCAATCGAACGTCATTGCTGTTGCCACTGAGACGCAGCAACTTACCTACGCGCAATTGAATGCTCGCGCGAACCAGCTCGGCCGTTATCTGCGAACGCAGGGAGTGCGGCCCGAAACGCTTGTGGGCGTATTTCTCGATCGCTCGGTTGACATGGTGGTAGCGCTGCTCGCGATTCACAAAGCCGGCGGCGCCTACGTTCCGCTCGATCCTGCATTTCCCACGCAACGCCTCGCGTACATGGTCCAGGATGCAGGCGTCAGCGTCTTGGTTACGAACTCGACCTTGTCTGCGTCGCTGCCGGAAGCTGAATCGCAAGTAGTCTCCATCGACACTGACTGGCCCGTGATCTCGCAGGAGAGCGAGCAGAATCTGGTCCCACACAGCACACCTCAGAATCTGGCGTACGTCATCTACACCTCCGGATCAACCGGCAAACCCAAGGGCGTGCAGATTCAACAACAGTCGCTCACTAATTTTCTGACATCGATGGCCGGCAAACCCGGACTCGAGCCGAACGACGTGTTGCTTGCCGTAACGACACTGTCGTTTGACATCGCCGGCCTCGAGATATTTCTGCCGCTAACCACCGGTGCGCGTCTGATACTCGTCAGCGGCGAAACGGCTGCTGATGGTTTTGAGCTGAAACAGCGAATAGCTGACTCGGGCGCAACGGTGATGCAAGCAACTCCGGCGACCTGGCGGATGTTGATCGACGCTGGTTGGCGTGAAGGAAAAGGCCTGAAGGTACTTTGCGGCGGTGAAGCGCTCTCTTCCGATCTGGCGGACGAACTGCTCGAGCGTGGCGTGACGCTTTGGAATATGTATGGGCCAACCGAGACGACCATCTGGTCCACCACCGGCCGGGTCGAAAGTCCCGGACGACCAGTCTCCATCGGCAGGCCGATTGCAAATACGCAAATCTACATCCTGGACCAGGCCGGTCATCGTGTTCCGGTCGGCGTAGCCGGAGAGCTACACATCGGCGGCGCAGGTTTGGCGCGCGGTTACCTCAATCTTGCCGGGCTAACCGCTGAACGTTTCGTTTGCGATCCTTTCAGCTCGGTTCCCGGTCAACGACTCTACAAAACCGGCGACCAGGCGCGGTTCCTGCCCGATGGCAAACTGGAGTTTCTCGGGCGCGTTGACGACCAGGTGAAGATACGCGGCTTCCGCATTGAGCTCGGCGAGATCGAATCCGTGCTACGCCAGCATCCGGCTGTGCGTGACTGCGTCGTCGTTGCGCGTGAGGCGACGGTGGTTGCGTATGTCTTGAGCACGACCGGTTCAGCCTTCACGCCCACAACGCTGCGCGACTTTTTGAGCGAAAAACTACCCGGCTACATGCTACCGGCGGCGATTGTGGAGTTGGACCAGTGGCCGCTGACGCCGAATGGCAAAGTCGATCGCCGGGCCTTACCGGCGCCGGGTTATCGCGAGCAGAGCGAAGACTCGTTTACATCTGCTTCGCCTCTCGAAGAGTTGTTGGCAGACATCTGGGTCCAGGTGCTGAAGGGGCCGCGCGTCGGAGTCAATCAGAACTTCTTCGAATTGGGCGGCCATTCGTTGCTGGCTGCGTCGGTGATCTCGCGGACGCGGGATCTACTGAACGTCGAGCTGCGAATTCGTGACCTGTTTGAAGCACCGACCGTTGCCGGTCTGGCGCGTAAAGTCCGTCAGTTGTCGGGCATAAAACCGCTGCCGCCGATTAAGAGAGCGGTGCGAGACGGTGAGCTGCCGCTTTCCTTTGCACAGGAAAGATTGTGGTTCCTCAATCAGCTCGACAAGGACAGCGGGTTTTACAACGTGCCGAGCGCTTTCAAGTTAACGGGGCCGTTGGCCGTTCGTAGTTTGGAGAATGCGTTTGAAAAACTCACCTTGAGACATGAAGTCTTGCGCACGAGGTTTTCCGTCGTGGACGGCAAACCGGTGCAAGCGATCTCGCCTTCACCGGCAGTGAGATTCACAATTTCTAATCTGGAACAGCTCGCGCCGGAAAGTCGCGACCGTGAGATTCAACGTCTCGGCTATGAAGAAGCTCGCGAGTCGTTTGACCTCGAACACGGTCCTTTGCTGCGAGCGAAGGTGCTGCGTCTCTCGCCAACCGAGCATGTCGTCTTCGTGACCATCCACCACATCGTGAGTGACGGCTGGTCCATGGGCATTTTGCTGAAGGAACTTGCGGCGCTCTATGAAAGTTCTCACTTGCAAGCGCCGGCGCCGTTGCCCGACCTGGAGTTTCAATACGCCGATTACGCGGTTTGGCAGCGCGAATGGCTGCGAAATGATCTGTTAGACCGGCAACTGTCTTACTGGCAAGAGCAGTTACAGGGAATCCCCGCCGTGCTCGATTTGCCGCGAGATCGACCGCGGCCTCCGGTGCAGACATTCAACGGCGCGCGGCACACTCGGCAACTCTCGCAAAGCGCGACGGAAGCACTTAAAGAGTTGAGTCGACGTGAAAACGTCACGCTCTTCATGCTGACTTTGGCGGCGTTTCAGACGCTCCTGTATCGCTACACCGGACAGGAACAGATCGTGGTCGGAACTCCCATCGCGGGCCGAACCTCGGCGCAGCTCGAGAGTCTCATCGGCTTCTTCGTGAACACGTTGCCGCTGAAAACGAGCTTTTCTCCTGAGCTGAGTTTCGACGACTTGCTCGGCCGGATACGCGAGACTGCCCTCGACGCATACGCCAATCAGGACCTGCCGTTTGAACAACTCGTCGACGCGCTCCAGCCGGAACGAGATCTCAGCCGCACGCCGATTTTTCAGATTGCCTTTGCCTTCCAGAACGCGCCGCGCGAGGTTTTTGCGGTTCAGGGACTGACGTTTGAGCGGCAACGAATCGAGAATCGAACATCGAAATTCGATCTGACGCTCTTTGTCAACGAAGCAGCGGAAAGCCTCTATCTTACGTTTGAATACAACACCAATCTGTTCGACGCCGATCGGATTGAACGAATGATGGGCCATCTGGAGGTGCTGCTCGAAGCAGTTGTAGCTGGACCAGAGCAGCGCATCGGTGAACTGCCGTTGCTGCCGAGTGCAGAGCGCGAGCGGGTGTTGGTGGAGTGGAACCGGACGGAAGCGGCTTATGAAGGCGGGCTATGCCTGGCCGAGTTGTTTGAAGCGCAGGCGGAGCGGACGCCGACAGCACTGGCGGTGGCGGACGAGCAGCAACGGTTGAGTTATGCGGAGTTGGACCGGCTGGCGAACCAGTTGGCGTGGCGCTTACGACGCGAAGGAGTGGGCTGCGAGTCTCTGGTGGCGGTGTGTCTGGAGCGCTCGGTGGAAATGGTGGTGGCGGTGCTCGGAGTGTTGAAAGCTGGTGGTGCTTATGTGCCGCTGGATCCAAGTTATCCCGAAGCGCGGTTGCGCTTCATGTTGGCGGACACGGCGGCGGAAGTGGTGCTGACCGAGCAGCACTTGGCGGGGCGACTGCCGCAGGTCGGTGGTAAATATCTGTTGGTCGATGCAGAAAGAGAGCAACTGCGCGCGGAGAGTGAAGCGCCTCCACCGCGGCTGACCCGGCCCGAATCGCTCGGCTATGTGATCTATACCTCGGGGTCGACAGGACGGCCGAAGGGAGTGGCGATCGAGCAGCGCAGCACAGTGGCGTTGTTGCAGTGGGCGCAACAGGTGTTTGGGCCGAAAGATCTGGCGGCGGTACTCGCCTCGACTTCGATCTGTTTTGACCTGTCGGTGTTTGAGATGTTTCTGCCGCTGAGTGTGGGTGGTGCAGTGATTGTGGCTCAGGACGCGTTGCAGCTAGCGAATGCGGAATGGGCCGCGCACTTGGGAGTGGAACTGAGTTTAATCAACACGGTGCCGTCGGCGATGGCGGAGTTGGTGCGGCTGGGATGTCTGCCGCGGAGTGTGCGGGTGGTGAATCTTGCCGGAGAGCCGTTGTCGCAAACGCTCGTGGAGCAGCTTTACGAGCAGAGCGGCATCGAGCGGGTCTACGACTTGTACGGGCCGACGGAAGACACGACTTACAGCACGTATGCGCTGCGAAGAGTTAAAGAGACAGCGACGATCGGGAGACCGATAGCCAACACGCAGGTGTATCTGCTGGACAGTTGGCTCGAGCCGGTGCCCGTGGGAGTAGCGGGAGAGTTATATCTGGGTGGAGCGGGTTTGGCGCGCGGGTATCTGCGGCGACCGGAGTTGACGGCGGAGCGATTCATCCCGAACCCGTATGGCCCAGCGGGGACGCGGTTGTACCGGACGGGCGACCTGGCGCGCTATCAGCGCGACGGGAAGTTGCAGTATCTAGGCCGGCGTGATCAGCAAGTGAAGCTGCGCGGCTATCGCATCGAACTCGGCGAGATCGAAGCCGCGCTCGACGAACATCCTCTCGTCCGCGAATCAGCAGTCATCATCGACGGCGAAGGCAGCGACAGTCGAATCGTGGCTCACGTCGTTCTAGATCAAGAGCCGGACAACCAGGACCAGACCGAGTCTTTGTCGCAGTGGCAATCGATTTGGGATGAGACCTATCGCTACAACGCCGGACCACGCGATCCGCGCTTCAACATCACCGGCTGGAACAACAGCTACAACGGCGAACCTATTCCCGAACCCGAAATGCGGGAATGGTTGAACGGCGTGGCCGAGAGAGTGCTGGCGTTGAGTCCCCGCAAGGTGCTGGACATCGGTTGCGGTAACGGCCTGCTTTTATTTCAAGTCGCCCGAAGCTGCGCCTTGTATTATGGGACCGACATCTCGGAGCAGGCGCTTCGCTATGTCAAAGAACAGTTTGGGCCGGGTGAGTTTGACAACGTCAAGCTGGCGCGGCGAACCGCGGATGATTTCAGCAACCTGGGCCAGGAAAAGTTTGACGTCGTCGTGCTTAATTCGGTGGTCCAGTACTTTCCCAGTATCGACTATCTCGTGCGAGTTTTGCGCAATGCTATCGATGTTGCCTGTCCTGACGGCGCCATCTTTCTCGGTGATATCAGGTGTCTGCCGCTGTTGCGCGCACTACAGACCGAGGTGCAGCTGCATAACGCTGCCGGTGAATCGACCATTGGCGACCTGCAACAGACGATCAAGAAGCAAATCGCGCTGGAAAAAGAACTCTTGATCGATCCTGCTTTTTTCCGGACGCTGGCGCAGGCGTGGCCTGAGATTGCCCGAGTGGAGATCCAGTTGAAGCGCGGGCGGCATGAGAACGAGCTCACAAAATTCCGTTACGACGTGATCCTTCATCTCGGCAAACAGCTCGCACCTGAAGCGGACGTTGATACGCGTTATTGGGGCACGGAGCTTTCAACTGTCGCCGAGCTGCGTGATCTCCTGCGGACTTCGCGCCCCGAATTGCTGACGTTGAAAGATGTTCCGAACGCGCGTCTGGGCGCATCGCTGAAAGTTGTAGAAGCGCTCGCCGGCGAACCGGCCGCTATGAAGGTCGATGCTTTCAAAGCCCTGGCCGCTGGTTTCGATCGACATCGCGGCGTCGACCCGGAAGATGTTTGGTCACTCGAACCCGAGCTTCCGTACGATGTTGAGGTCACTTGGTCCGAATCGGGAACGCTCGATAGTTTCGACGTCATCTGCAAACGTCACGGTCTCGCCCAGCGCGAAATTTCGCGAGCAGTTGTGCGTGAGCACAAACCGAATTGGATAAGGTTTGCAAATCAACCGCTACGGAGCGAGCCAGCGCCGGATTTGTCGCCGGTGATGCGAAGCTTTCTCGCCGAGCGCTTGCCCGACCACATGATCCCTTCAATCATCAGGCAATGGCGGGAACTGCCGCTGACCACGAACGGCAAAGTTGATCGCGCCGCACTCAGCGCCTCGTCGATAGCGAACACGCGCTCTGCGGCGACGCCGTTCGTGCCGCCCGAGACGCCGCTGGAAGTGAGCTTGGCGAGTATCTGGTCGGAAGTTTTGCGGCTCGAGCGCGTTGGCGCCGCAGACAATTTTTTTGCGCTGGGCGGCCACTCGTTGCTGGCGACCCAGGTGATTTCGCGCATCCGCAATCGCCTCGGAGTCAACCTGCCGTTGCAGAGTCTGTTCAAAGCGCCGACGGTGGCGGCGTTAGCCAGGGAGGTTTCAGCGTTGCAGCTTCAGTCTCCCGCTGCCTGGGAACTACCAATCACCAGTTCTGCATCTCAGAACGTGTTGCCGGAAGAGCTGGAGCAAATGTCCGAGAGTGAACTTGATGCATTACTGTATCGTGTCTTAGCAGACGCAGACGAGAGAGATGGATACTGAGACCAAACAGATTAACCAATTGTCTGTAGCAGAGAAGAAGCGGCTGCTCGCCGATCTCCTGCAACAGCAACGCCGGCCGCAGCGGGTTCCGCTCTCGTTCGCGCAGGAGCGGTTATGGTTCCTGGCCCAGCTCGAACCGGACAATCCTTCCTATAACGTGCCGGTCGCACTGCGCTTGAACGGCGATCTGAACGTAGCGGCGCTCGAGCAGAGCCTCAACGCGATCGTCACGCGGCATGAGACGTTGCGTACAAAGTTCGCTGCGGTTGACGGTGAACCGTTTCAAGTTGTGTCCGCCGATTCGGTATCGATTAAGTTTGTTGATTTGACGTTAGCGCCGGGCGTTGACGTCCACCTCGAATCACAGCGGCTGATGTCCGCTGCCGCCGAACAACCGTTTGATCTCGGGCAAGACTATCCGTTGCGAGTTTCACTGCTAAAGCTCGCACCCGCCGAACACCTGTTGCTACTAACGATGCACCACATCGTGAGCGATGCGTGGTCGGTCAATATTTTGATTCAGGAGTTGCAGACTTTTTATCAAGCGTTCACCACGCAAAGTGAGCCGCGGCTACCTGAGTTGCCGATTCAATACCGCGACTTTGCCGCGTGGCAGCGCAACTGGCTGCAAAACGGTTTTCTCGGGCAGCAAGTCGGTTATTGGGTTTCGCAACTGGCCGGCGCGCCGAAGCTGAAACTGCCGATAGACCATGTTCGACCCACAGTGCGCAGTCATCGCGGCGCGCATCTCTCGTTCAAAATCGGAACTGAGCTAACCCGAAAGCTGACGGAACTCAGTAAAGCTGAAGGCGCCACGCTTTTCATGACTCTGCTCGCGTCGTTCAAGGTTTTGCTTTTCCGCTACACCGGTGAACGCGACATCGTGGTGGGCGCGCCGATTGCCGGCCGCAATCGCGTCGAGACCGAGAACTTGATCGGATTCTTCGTCAACTCGCTGGCGCTGCGCACGGACCTCGCGGGCAATCCAACGTTTCGCCAACTGCTCGGGCGAGTCAGAAAAGTTGCGTTCGACGCTTATGCGCATCAAGACCTGCCGTTCGAAAAATTGGTCGAAGAGTTGAATCCTGTTCGCGATGTGAGTCAAACGCCGATCTTCCAGGTGATGTTTGGCTTGCAAAACGCGCCCCGCACTGCGCCGCAACTCAACAACCTCGCAGTGACGAGAGTCGCCGTCGACACTCATAGCGCAAAGTTCGATTTGACGCTCCTGATGACGGAAACAGCCGATGGTCTATCAGGCTGGGTGGAGTACAGCGCGGATCTATTCGACGCTTCAACTATCGAACGTCTGCACCAGCATTTCGAAAACCTGCTGAACAGTATCGCGTTGGATCCTGACGGCCGCATCGCGAGCCTGCCGTTCATGACAGCGCGCGAGCGGCAACAGATCTTTGTCGACTGGAATGCGACTAAAACAGCTTTCCCGCGCGAACGTTGCATTCATGAGTTGTTTGCGGAACAAGCACTCAGCCGTTCGACTGCGATCGCCGCCGTCTTCGGTGAGCGCGAGATTACCTACGGAGAGCTGAACCGGAAAGCCAACCAGTTAGCACGTTATCTGCGCCGGCAAGGTGTTGGGTCGGACGTAATCGTCGGTTTGGCGACAGAGCGTTCACTCGAGATGATCGTCGGCCTGCTCGCGATTCTGAAAGCCGGCGGCGCTTACATGCCGCTCGATCCGTCGTATCCACACGAGCGACTTTCGTTCATGATTGAGCAGGGAAACGTCAAACTCATCCTGGCCCAAAAGCATTTGCTCGCGAGCCTGCCCGCGGGCGACGCCAAATTGATTCCGCTCGACGACAGCGCCCACGAAATCAACGGTGAAGACGATCAAAACCTCTCCCGCATGAGTGAGGCTGAAAATCTGGCTTACGTTATGTACACGTCGGGTTCCACCGGACAACCGAAAGGCGTCAGCGTCACGCATCGCAACGTAGTCAGGCTGGTAAAAAATACTAACTACGCCAAATTCGACCCTGCCGATGTGTTCCTGCAATTCGCGCCGATCACGTTTGACGCTGCGACTTTCGAGATTTGGGGTCCGTTACTCAACGGCGCAAAGTTAGTCGTTACGGCTGCGGGAATTGAGTCGCTGGAAAATCTCGGTCAGACCATCCAGCGCTACCGTGTGACCACGTTGTGGCTGACTGCGGGACTGTTTCACCAGATGGTTGACAATGAGTTGGACCACTTGCGGGGCGTGCGCCAACTTCTTGCCGGCGGCGATGTGTTATCTGCTCCGCACGTGCGCAAGGTGACCAAAACGTTGCGCGACTGCCGCTTGATCAACGGCTATGGTCCAACCGAGAACACGACGTTTACTTGCTGCCAGACGTTAACTTCGTCCGACACCGGTCGCTCGGTGCCGATTGGCCGGCCCATTTCCAACACCCAGGTCTACGTCTTGAGCGACGACATGGAACCGGTTCCCGCCGGGGTAGTTGGAGAACTGTTTATCGGAGGCGATGGTCTGGCGCGCGGATACTTGCACGATCCATCTTCCACAGCGCAAAAGTTTCTGCCCAACCCATTTGCCACCGAGCCGGGTGAGCGACTTTACCGAACCGGAGACATGGTCAAGTTTCGCCGCGATGGTTCGTTGGAATTTGTCGGCCGCCGCGACCAGCAAGTGAAAGTACGCGGGTATCGCGTTGAGCTGGGCGAGATCGAGTTTGCGTTGGCCCAACATGCCGACGTTAAAGAATGTGTTGTTACGACTGAAGAATCCGCGACCGGCGAGCGGCGGTTGATTGGTTTCGTAGTGCCAAACGCCGGGACAACACCACATCCCGAACAACTCAAGAGCTTCCTGAAGGAAAAGCTTCCGGAATATTTGGTTCCGTCCGTTATCGGTATTCTCGACAGTCTGCCGTTATCGTCGAATGGCAAAGTTGATCGGCAGTCGCTGCCGAAGATCGAAGATCTCGAATTAGCAAACGTCTTCATTGCTCCGCGCACCGCGGAGGAAGAAGGAATCGCGAACATCTGGCGCTCACTGCTCGGGCTCGAGAAGGTCGGCATACGCGACAACTTCTTTGTTCTCGGCGGTCACTCGATGCTCGCTGTGCGTCTGATCTCGGAAATCAAAAAGGCGTACGATAAAAAAATCCAGCTGTCATTTCTTTATCAGGGCGCAACAGTTGAGGCGCTGGCCAAGCTGGTTTCAGGCGACCACTCTTACGATCATCTGACGCTGTCGCCGATTAAGTCCGGCTCTTCGTGGCCGCCATTTTTCTGCGTGTCCGGCCCCGAGGTAAATGCACTCGGCTATGCGACGTTGGCCCATCATCTGGGCGACGATCAGCCCGTGTATTCATTGCAGGGTGAATTCAGAAGAGAAATCGAGGGTGAATACACGCCGGAAGAAATCGAGTCGTGGGCCGCGGATTACCTCAAAGCCGTTCGCGAATTGCAACCGGAAGGTCCATACATGTTCGGCGGCATGTGCACTGGGGCGCTCATTGCTTTTGATATGGCGGCACAGCTCGAAGCGGAAGGTCAGGAGACGAGCCTGCTGGTGATCTTTGATACGTGGGACATACTCACGATGAATGGGTTGTGGGTAATCGACTACTACTTGCGTCACCTCAAGTATCTGCGGCGACAAACTCGCGCACAGCAGATCAAGGCGATCACTAAAAAGGTCCGTGGGTTGTTGCGAAACGTCGTGGCTAAGCTCTCTCGTAATTCACGAACGGACGAAGCTCATGTTCCTGATAACCCGTGGAAAACGGGATACAAGCCGAAGGTAGATTTCGTTCCCAAGCATTTTTCCGGCGATCTGACCGTGTATCGGATTCAGCGGCAACCTTACTACCGCATTAGTGACGCTGCGTTGGGATGGGGCAAACGAGTCCAAGGTCGAGTGGAAGTTGAGTACGTTCCTGGCGATCACCCAACGATCTTACGCGACCCGAACGTGCAGGTCCTGGCCCAGAACCTTCGCGCGCGCATACAAGCGGCGAAGGAGAGCAGGGCGGAGAAGTTTATCGGGTAGAAGAACGATCAGCACTGCACTCATCTCCTGATTGTTGACGCCGCACTATCGTTCTACTTTCCAGCACAGTGGGATCCGAAGCTTGGAATTCACGTGACTTGAAGTCGCGGC
>JADMIO010482432.1_pt1 | contig 38880 bp, 31 predicted proteins | sample 8958161 | NCBI WGS metagenome assembly JADMIO01 (sample SAMN16585339, study PRJNA669376) | soil metagenome | isolation source: Crop rotation soil | place: USA: Cullars Rotation, Alabama | collected 2011 | reverse complement strand
ATTTGAAAAGGAAATGAGACCGCTGGTAGTAGTTTCAGAAGATCACTGTTCGGACCCCGGGCAATGGAAACCATTTGAACCTGACATGGCTGATATGGATCTGCTTTATCCTGTTTATGCCGCCTATGCATTGAAATCATCTTCAGCAGACACAATTAAAAAAACATCTCTCAGGTATTTAAAATCATACCGCTCAGAAAATGCCGGGCAATTAATTCAGATCGGATGGATGCAGGAATATGAGGATAAAGAATATATCGCTGATCCGGTATGGATTTATAAATCTCCTTCCGGTGAAATCTGGAATATTTCAAAAGTGATTGATTACAATTTTATGCAGGATGATTTTGGAGATGATGATGTTTCTGTCAACACAATGGTAGATGCCGGCGATTATGACGGCGATGGAAAAAGCGAAGTGATCTTCCGGTCGAGCCGCTACAATGGCGACGGGTATGTGATGTTTTTCAATGAATTTACGGATATGGTCAGTTTCACATGGTCATATCATTGATCAAGGCAATCATTTGCTTTTACAGCCTGATTTTCACAGGACGTTTTTCATCATCGATCGCTACCATTGTAAAAGTCCCTTCCATTGCTTTTTCACGGTCGTCTGAATACATCTGCTCAATAAAAACCTCCACCTTGATAACAACACTGGTTGTACCGATATGCTTTACTTTGCCGATGAGCTCGGCGATGGTACCTGCCGGAACAGGTTTATTGAAATCAACACGGTCGCTGGAAACAGTCACCATTTTCTGACGGCTGAAGCGTGTTGCAGTAATAAACGCAACCTCATCCATCCACATCAGGGCAGTACCGCCGAACAGTGTATCATAATGGTTTGTCGTATTCGGAAAAATAGCCTTCACCGTATGTGTAACGGATTTTTCGATTCTTTCTTCAAGTTTCTCCATTGGTGGCAATATATTTGGATATTGTTTCGGCAAAGGTAAGACGAAGTTTGAGGATGTGGTTTCAAGTTTTGAAGAAATAAGCCGATAACGAATCAAGCATATTCATACAAAAAGTTTTAAAGAAAATACAGATTTTGTATTTGCGGTTCAAAAAAAATCTTCAATGAAAAAAATAATTCTCTTCTGCTTTATCATTACTACAGGCTGTCGTGTTTCAATTGCCGCTGACAGTACAGCTCCGGATACAAATGAAAACAGCATTGTAATTCCTGTTCCTTCTCTCGATGATTTTTTTAAAGACGCCAATCGTTTTTTTGGTATTTATGTTTCCGACGGTCGGGTGGATTATGCCGCGATAAAAGCCGACAGGTCAGCGCTTGATAAACTGGTTGCCATGATCGGTTCCGCAGACCTTTCGTCCGAAACAACCAATACAAAAATTGCATTTTACATCAATGCCTATAATTTACTGGTGATGAAATCCGTGGCAGATAATTATCCGCTCGCCAAACCTACGGATGTGGCGGGATTCTTTGATTTAAAAAAACATCAGATCGCCGGTGAATATCTTACGCTGAATGATATTGAAAATAAAAAACTGCGCCCGGATCCACGTGTGCATTTTGTGCTGGTGTGTGCAGCAAAAGGCTGCCCGAAAATTCTCAATGAAGCATATATGCCCTCTACAGTGCAGGATCAAATGACGCAGCAAACAAAACGTGCCATGAATGATGCTTCTTTTATTAAAGTGGATGATGCTGCAAAAACTGTAAAAGTTTCACAGATATTCGACTGGTATAAAGATGATTTTATCAAACAGCCCGGTGCGAATGCACTTACATTCATCAATCAGTACCGCGATGTAAGAATTCCTTCTGATTATAAAGTATCTGCTTATGAATACGACTGGAGTCTGAATAAGAAATGAGAAGTGATGAGCGAACGTATGAATAATGATTGATAATCATAAACCACTGCACCCCAGCAGGCAGTAGCTATCGGATAGCCTTCACCGTATCAATAAAACATTTTACTCCATCGAGCGGTGTATCGGGATAAACACCATGGCCGAGGTTAGCGATATGTTTTCCGCCAAATCGTTCGATCATGCGCAATGTTTCTTTTCGAATGGTATTGAAATCAGCAAATAATAAACATGGATCGAGATTTCCCTGAAGCACTTTTTCAGGACCGATAAGATTTCTCGATTCTTCAATTTCCATATTCCAGTCAAGGCCGACCACTTCGCAATTTAATTTTCCAAGTTCTCTTCTCGCAAAAAAAGCTCCTTTTGGAAATACGATTTTAGGAACGTGCAAAATTTCGCTGCAAATGCGTTGAATATAATTCAATGAAAACTCTTTGTATTGCTCAGGAGATAAGATACCTGCCCATGAATCAAATAGCTGGATAATATCTGCTCCGGCATCAATCTGCATTTTTAGATAACGGACCGTTGATTCGGTGATCATATGAAGCAGGTCATGCGATGTTTGCGGATGCTGATATAAAAATGTTCTGGCTTTTGAAAATGTTTTAGACCCCTTTCCTTCGATCATGTATGCAAAAATGGTCCAGGGCGCTCCTGCAAAACCGATCAATGGAATTTCATTGTTTAAATTTTGTTTGATGAGTTTAATTCCCTCTGCAACATAAAGCAGATCAGCATCGGGATTTGCGATCACAAGTTTTGAAATATCTTCCGGGCGGTCAATTGTATTTTCGAACCATGGCCCCTTTGATTCTATCATCTGATAAGGCAACCCCATTGCTTCAGGCACAACGAGAATATCAGAAAATAATATGGCTGCATCCACGCCCAAAGCCCGCACCGGCTGAAGTGTTACTTCACAGACCAGTTCCGGATTCCCAACCAGGTTTTTAAACCCATCTACTTTTTCCCTCAGTGCCCTGTATTCCGGTAGGATTCTTCCTGCCTGCCGCATCATCCAGACAGGCGGGCGTTCAACTTTTTCACCTTTTGCCGTTCTCAGCAGCAAATCATTTTTTAACATGATGCAAAAATATACGATTGTTGAGCAGTTCCTGTTTTTACTGGCAGAAAGAAATTGCATCATATGTGAATAAGTTCGCCGCACAATCCCCCGGGAAAATCTATTTTCGCAGCATTGATGGAAGGTCAGAATGATATACAATTTGCAGGCGTCAGCATTTACCAGGGAAAATCATTGATTCTCAGCGATGTGAATTTTATGATCAATCATGGCGAATTTGTTTATCTCATCGGAAAAACAGGCAGCGGCAAAAGCAGCTTACTTAAAACCATTTACGGTGATTTAAATCTTCGCTCGGGCTCAGCAATGGTTGCAGGATTTGATCTGTCGAAAGCAACCTGGAAAACGGTGCCTTTCCTGCGCAGAAAACTGGGTATCATTTTCCAGGATTTTCAATTGCTGATGGACAGAAGCGTGGATGAGAATCTTGAATTTGTATTGCGTGCAACAGGTACGACTGATAAAGCGCTTATACGTTTAAAAACCGATGAGGCTTTGAAACGTGTGGGACTTCAATCAAAAGGATTTAAAATGCCGCATGAATTATCGGGCGGTGAGCAGCAACGTGTGGTAATTGCACGTGCAATTATTAATGAGCCGGTGGCAATTATTGCCGATGAACCCACGGGCAATCTTGACCCCGAAACTTCTGACGATATTATGCATCTTCTGCGCTATCTCAATAAAGAATATATGACCACCATTTTAATGGCTACCCATAATTATACAATCCTCGAGCGTTTTCAATCAAGAATACTGCGGTGTATCGGCGGAAAAGTTGTGGAGGGATGAAGAAGAGAATCAAGAATCAGGAGCCGAATTTATGAATTAGGGAGCAGTGCGATAATTTTTTCTGCTTCGGCGAGGTCGGAAAATTCTGTTTCGATTTGTTTTCTGAGTATGATCTCTTCTGCAGTAAATTCTTTTTGAAATAATTCATTTATATTTTGTTTCATAGCTATTGCATCATTTGAGATCACACAATATTTCTCCAACCCGGTATTATTTACCATCTGATTATTTACAAGACAGAATCTTCCTTTGTAAAGTGCATTGATGAGTTTCAGTTTAACACCCGTTTCCATGAATGTGGGCAATACATTGATATGCGCATTGCGGATCAGGTCATTCAACTGCTCTTCCCCCGGATCAGCAATTAATTCAATGCGGTCACACGCCATTGCAAATGCTTTTATTTTTTCTGCAGGATGATGCCCTGCAATGATCAGTCTGAATGGCAGATCATCAAACACTTCCTCTGCCAGAAAACAAACTGCTTCGATGTTTTCATTTACTTCCAGGTTGCCGTGATATAATGCATAATCTCCTCTTCCCGCTTTGGATTGCACAGTTCCATTCCCATGAAACGGAGCTGCATATTTTGCACGGCCGAATTTTTTTTGATAATGATTTGTTTCAGTAAGTGAAATGCAGAGTATTCCGTCTGCAAATTCCAGCACATGTTCAAACCGCATCAGCCGCCTGTATTCAGAATAAAAATAAAGTCTTTTAAAAAAACGATGCTCTTTATGCGCAAGCTTCAGATAATATTCAGCTTCGTTGTTATGCATGCGCACGAGCCTGCATCGCTGCTTAAACGCATCATCTGTAAGATAAAAACAGCTATGCAAACCTTCGAACAATATGGGATAGGAATTTTGAAGAAGCTTTGCTTTTAATTCTGCTGCATTCCGCGATTGTACAATAAATGGTTTATCAGAAAAAAATCCTTTCCAGAATGAATCCCGCCTGTAATAATTCACCTCTTCGCAGTATTGCATTAATTCGTCACTCTCTTCTCTCCCATAAATGAAACAATGCAAATGTATTTTCACACCTTTTTGATGCAGTGCCCGGATTTTATAAAATACATCTATCACGCCACCATACGTAGGTGGCCAGGGAACATTGAAGGAAATGATATTGATGTGTTTATCCAATGGATCTGTAAAATTGAATCAGTTTGACACTTTCATTCTGCCAGTTCAATTCCTGCTTTGCTGTCCGGGTATTTTGTTGCAGTGTTTCATATAATTCCTGATCGTTGATCAAATGGTTCACAGCATATGCAATTGTTTCCGCTTTCACATCATCGATCAGAACTGCCACATTGTACTGATCATTCAATTTCCGGTATTCAGGAAAATTCATTGACACCTGCGGTTTCCCGGCATGAATGTAATCAAAAAATTTATTCGACAATGAATAATAATAACTCTGTCCCATGTTCTCAACGAGGTTAATGCCGGCAATCGCACGTCGTGTATAACCTATCAGTTCATACGGTCGCACATAACCCAGAAAACGGATTTTTGAAGCATGAGGAAGGCTGGCTGCATAATCCCGTAATTGCTGTGAAAGATCTCCTTCGCCTGCAATATAAAGATCTGCATGAATGTGACCCATTGCATGCATCAGATTTTCAAGCCCCCTGCCTTTATTCAGTGCCCCCTGGTAAAGAATATAGTTTTGCTGTGTTTGTGCTTCATCGTTTTCGCTGATCAAAAAAGGAACATTTCTGATCACTTGATACGGTTGCCTGTAGATGCCTGACAATTTATCTGCAATAGCCCCGCCCACTGTATAATTATATTTTATTTTCGGCAGCAGGAATTTTGCCAGCATCGTCCACATTTTTTGAATGCCCGGGCGGTCGACAATCTCAGGCAATTCAGTAAAATATTCATGTGCATCGTGCACACATATTTTTCCCCTGATGCGGGATACTAAAAAAACGGGCAGCAATGTATCGAGGTCGATGCCGCAGAAAATATCCGCCGGGCGAAAAAGCAACCACCAGAATAATCTAAAGTTGTATTCAATATAAAATAACTTTCCCTTTTTAAAAAACAGCCGCAGCCGTATCTGCTTAAAGTTTCTTGCTTCGGTTTTAACCGAGCGCTTTTTGAAAAAGCCGGTGAGGGTAACATCATAACCTGTGTCGGCAAGCGTGCTGCAAATACGCTGCATACGCTGATCGTAAGTGAGATCATTGGTAACCGTAAAAACAATTTTTTTCATCCTTTCCAGAGGAGCAGGTTATCTTTCGTATGTAAAATAATACCGTTATCTGTCATAAAGCTAAGCGCTTCAAGAATTTTTCCTTTTCGATAAGGAGCCTTCATTGAATTTAATTCTTCAGGTGAAATTGAATCGGCCGATATAACCTGTTTCAGCCAGTTGTAAATCGAATCAAATTCCTTTTCACTGAGCTCAAGTTTATTGCGCTCTATACAAATATCACATTTGCCGCACCGCGGTGTTTCTTCACCAAAATAACGCAATAAGTTTTGCATTCTGCATTCAGCTTTATTGAATGCGTAGCCGGTAACGGCATCCATTCTTTTTCTGGCCATATCTTCAAGCCATTTCATCAGATGTACGTCCAGTGCGATGTCGTCAGATGATAAACGTTCTTTTATAAATGTCAATTGCGGTTTTATTTTTACCGGTGCGTATTCAATAATACCCTGTTTATCAAGAAATACGAGCACTTCAATCACTTTAGGCACATCAATCGACAAATGATAAGCGAGCTCCTTTTCCCGCACCGGTGTAATATCATCAAATACACCGGGTGCGGTACGGAGAATCATCTTGATAAACGGTTCGAGCGATTTATTTTCAATCTGGTAGCGGTATAACGTTTCTCTGTCAACTTTTACAAATACAGTTGACGATTTATTGATAGCGTCTGTAATATAAATGAGATTATTCTGCTGCAGTATTTTCAGTGCATGCAGCACTTCTGATGGTTTTAACTGAAATTGTTTGCAATAACCGACCAGGTCAAAATCAAATGTTTCGCCGGCACCTGCACCAATTGCGATCTGAACATAATTACCGAGCTGATGATACACCTGACGGATATATTCAACTGGTGGATATTGTGTTTCGATCATTTTGGCCAGATTTAAAATATCGCTCTCGTCGTAAATTAAACCGGCGTAAGCTGTATTCCCGTCACGCCCTCCCCTGCCCGCTTCCTGGTAATATGCTTCGAGGCTTTCGGGTAAATCCAGGTGCACTACAACCCGTACATCCGGTTTATCGATACCCATACCGAATGCGTTTGTACATGTGATAATTCTCGTTTTGTTGTGCAGCCAGTTGTCCTGTTTTAAATTGCGTGTTTCATGATCAAGACCTGCATGATAAAAATCAGCATTGATTTTATTGCGTTGCAAAAATTCAGCAATATGTTTTGTTTTTTTTCTGTTGCGGACATAAATAACGCCGCTTCCATTTACATTCCGCAATATTTCGAGTAATTTCTGGTCTTTATTTTCAGTTTTGCGTACAATCAAACTGATATTTTCACGCACAAAGCCCGCTCTGAAAATTTTCTGATCCTTGAATCCGAGTTTATCCGCAATATCTTCACACACTTTAATCGTTGCAGTGGCCGTGAGCGCAATTACAGGCACATTCTTCAACTCCTTCCGGATCTCTGCGATCTGCAGATACGGCGGTCTGAAGTCATATCCCCATTGTGAAACACAATGCGCTTCATCTATTGCCAGCAGGTTGACATTCATTTTTTTTATGCGCTCGCGAAACATCTCTGTCAATAATCTTTCGGGAGACACATATAAAAATTTATAACTGCCATAAATGCAGTTGTCAAGTGTTTTGTCAATTTCTTTATACGACATGCCGCTGTAAACAGCCAGTGCGGGAATGTTTCTTTTTTGCAGATTCTGCACCTGGTCTTTCATCAATGCAATCAGCGGGGATATTACAAGGCAAATACCCTCTTTAGCCAGTGCAGGGACCTGAAAGCATAAAGATTTTCCGCCACCGGTAGGCAATAGTGCGAGTGTATCACGCCCGTCGAGAACAGACTGCATGATCTCTTCCTGCAGTGGCCTGAACGAGTCGTACCCAAAATATTTTTTTAATATTTCCGTTAATCCGGGCATGAAAGATTAAATTTAATAAATCCGTCATTTGATGATGTCCGGAATGAGAATGCAATTTTTTTAGCCGGGATTCATTTGCTAATTGCCGATGCTTTTTGCAAGCAGATCTGCAATATGCATCACCTTAATATTTTTATTCTGTTTTTTAGCATACGCATCGATATGCATTAAGCACGAATAGTCGGTAGAGACAATATATTCAGCAGCAGTCGCAACTGCATCATTTACTTTTGAATCCGCCATACCCGTGGAAATAGCTTCAAACTTTACGGCAAAGGTTCCGCCGAAGCCACAGCATACTTCGCTGTTATTCATTTCAACCAGTTCAATACCTTTGATATTCGAAATTAATTTCCTGGGTGCGTCTTTTATTCCGCATTCACGCAACGCTCCGCATGCATCATGGTAAGTTATTTTTGCATTGAGTTCTCCGCCGATATTTTCAACCTTCATTATATCCACCAAAAATTCACTCAGCTCAAATAAATTGCGGCGCAGATTTTTATAGTAATTATGCACGGGTGTATTTTCATACAGCTCTCCATAAAAATTGCGCACAAATCCGACACATGAACCCGACGGGCCTACAACATACCTGTCGCTGCCTGCAAAATCCGCAATAAACTTTTTACCTACATCATCCATCTCCTTCCAGTAACCTGCATTAAAAGCAGGTTGCCCGCAACAGGTTTGATTCGGATTATAATGCACCTTGCATCCCACTTTCTCAAGCACCTTTACCATATTAAACCCGGTTTCAGGAAATATCTGATCAATAAAGCAGGGAATAAAAATGTCCACTTCGGTCATGACTGCAAATATAGGTGTGATAGCAGAAAGCACAATGCACCGGGCGGGAGAAGCATTTACTTATGAACCTGAACTCCACTTTTTTATTCGTGGCCGATATTAGCGCTTGTTACCCTGATATTTTCTGTTGCGCCGATTGCCTCGCCCCGGATGGTGTATTCGTTGTGATTATTCGAGTTGAGTGTCACCTTGATTGTATGCTCGCCAATATCGGGTGCATCGAGATGATACCACTCGCTGTAGATGCGGGCGACTTTTATATCATCCACGTACAAATGTGCATGCCCCTCACCCATCACATGTTCTTTATTCACATTTTCGGGGGTGAATCTAAAATTGCGTGTAAGAAAATGAATATTATATCCGCCGGAGGGATCATCTTCGATATCCATCCAGATCGTGGGCAATTCATCTTTGGGATAACCGGCCAGATCGATTTGTTCATGCATGTGTTCAGGCTTTTTGGACAGGAATTTCTGCTTCTGATCATATTTTAATTCTGCCAGTGCAGAATAGCTGAAAAACAGGATGCCGAACAATACGATGAAATTCACAAACGTAAAGCCCATCCGTTTAAAGATGTTGCTGAATCTTTCTCTCAGCCTTACATAAAATTTACCCGGCCCTTCAAGCAGAAATACGATCAGTGCCCCATGGATCATCGTATGACCGATGATCTCGACTTTTCCAAATATGGTTGATGAAAGAAAAAATACAATTGAAATAATTACTGCGAGCGGCCTCTGAAGCAGGCAAACGATCAGGAGGTAGCCAAGGGCAAATTCCACATACCCGATCGACTTGATAAAAAAGTCGGGGTTGAGCCCCATTGAAAGGCTGGGATGTTCTTTCACAAGGATAAGGCTCCAGTTCGGGTAGATGAATTTCTCAAGTGCTACCCAGCAAAGGGAAAAACCGACTGTTACATACAGCACCACCAGCGCCGACTCTTTCCATTTGCCGTTTTTAAAGGTCGACAGGAAAAGATACATACCGCAGCCGGCGTACATCAAATAATCCAGCATGTGAAAGGGATGGAACATATAATTTCCAAGCAGCCAGATGAACACAATGCCTAACCCTCCAATCGGAACTGTTCGGGGGAACAACAGCATAAAAGCCAGAATAAACTGGAATGTGCCGAGCCATTCAAATTTATCGGGCAGCGGTAATGTGGGCACAATCACAGCACCTCCCTGCCACGACAGGATCAGAACCATGGCCGCTGCAAAACGCATCACAAGCGTGGAATAACTTTTCCTGCTCTCAAGCCAGTTATTCATGCGCTGATACCAGCCGGCATTCATAATGCGGCTGTCGAGCCATACACCAATCACCACTATAATCAGGCAAAGAATAAAAAGGGAAATAAAGTACCTTGTATCCAGCACTTCGTCAAACTTCAGCGGTCTGTCGGCATAGCTGCCCTCTGTAAACCACTTAACATGTGCCGACGCCTCCGGTATGAAGGCAAACAACAGCAATAAAACAATAAGTACTTTAACTGGTGTGGTGATTCTCATATCCTGCTCACTAATCTGGTAACGCAAATCTAAGTACAGGGGTCAGGCGTGATTGTGAAGCAAGTGTAAAAGAAATGTAAATGCAACCTATTGCCGGTCACTCAAATTTCCGGTGGATTTCTGGCCAGCCGAATAAAAGCATTCATCAACAGGTTAAGTTCCGCTGCCGTTTTTTCATCTTTTATCTCCCCCTCTGAGTCTATTTTCATTCTGACAAAGGAGATCAGCAACTGTGTATCATCTGTAACAGCCGCTTCAATGACCTTCAGTGTTTCCAGCAGTGATTCATGGGCTTTAGCGCCCATCGAAGATGCGGTAATAAGAGCAACAGGCTTATGTGAAAATTCACATGAAGAGACTGTCCAGTCGATTGCATTTTTCAAACTGCCGGGAACACCCATTGCGTATTCGGGTGTGCAGATGAGAACGCCGTCTGCGTCACTGATCTGCTTTCTGAATATTGTAACAGGATGAGGCAAATTGCTGTTGGCGAGATCAGGATTAAAATGCGGGATGTTCCGGATATCTTCCGACAGTTGAATAGAGATTTTATACTGATACAGATTTTGAATTGTCCTTATCAACTGCAGGTTTACTGAATTGCTGCGGGTGCTTCCGCAAATTGCAAGTATGGAGGGTTTATCTTTCATACGGAAACTGAACCATTACTTAAAATAAAACATTCGGCTTAGCCGGAATTATTTAGTTTTCAATTTTACTGTGAGTTCCCGGTATCCTGTTTCGTCATCTGTTTCTCTTGTGAAGATCATATCGTCCATTTCACAAATTACTATTTCAGCAGTTGTATAAATGATACAGCCATCCTTTACATGCCCTCCGGTGGCATTGCCCCTGCTGTCGGAAAGAGAGAGATGCAAATGGCAGCCATGCACAGATAATGTACCTGCAAGCGAAGTAATTTCAAATTTCTTTTCGATCAACTGCGTATCCGGCTCGCCTGCCATCCGCAGGCCTGCACATGTCAAACTTCCCACACATGTAATTATGGCTGCTGCCTGTATATCTTTTTCTGCAACATATTGTTCAATTCCTTTTTTCAGATCACTGCCCGGTTTCAGCCGGAATACATGGATTTTCATATCAATAATTTAAATGAAAAATATTGTTCAGGGTTTATATTTCCACAAAAATAAAATTAACCTCTTTTTTGTTTTCCAAACTTCTCGCTATCTTACTTGCCAAATAAATAACCATGACCAGAAGCATACTTCTCCTCTCATTTGCGATCTGCTTATCGGCAGTTATATCTGCACAGGGCATTTGTAATCCATCGGGCAATATTTTGATTTATTCTAACTACGATGGCGGAAATATTACAATCAATATCGATGAAAATATTCCTGATATCCGCATCGGGCTTTGTTCGTACGAAGAACTGCATGTAACAATCACGGGTGCTTACGCCGCAAATATTACACAGGTATTATACGCCGGATATAATGATGGAGGCGTAACCAGTGTTGACGGTGTTGATCCGGGCATTGTTGATATACTTACTTATCCTCCTGTTTATTTATACGACCCTGATGGAAATGATTATATGGTTTGTGCCTATGAATGCGACACGAATTATGTGCCGGGCGGATGCAATACTGTTGATCAGGCAACCGATTATTTTTTAACTGAATTGCCGGGCACACTGCGCTATTCATATTATCAGTATGGAATCTGGAGCGGCACCTATGATATGACCGATGGCGGCAATTGCTGCTATGATGCAGATTGTTTTATTGCACTCGATGCAGGTCAGGATGTTTCAATCTGCGAAGGTGAAACGGCATCGCTGAATGTTGTAGGGGGATCGGAATATAGCTGGTATGATGATGCAGGTACGGTTGCATGTACGCCACCATGCGACGATATTTCTGTTTCACCTGATGTAACTACAACTTACCAGGTGGTCGGGACAGATGACGAAGGCTGCAGCGGTAATGATTCTGTTACGGTATTCGTTTATCCTTTCCCTGAAGCAGATATTACGTTTGTTGACGGAGATTTGGTTGCTGCAGGTGGTGTCAGTTATCAGTGGTATTATGAAGGAGAAATTATAGATGGTGCAACATCTTCCACTTATACGCCAACACAGGATGGTATTTATACTGTGATGGTGACAAATGAAGCCGGTTGTGAAGATATGAGCGATGAATTTGCAGTGGTTGTGAAAGTAATTGATTTTGTTTCGGCGCATTTAATTTCTGTGTATCCTAATCCAGCCAATGATATTCTGATTATTGAATCTCAATTGCATGATCCTGCGCAATTATTGCTGACTACACTTACAGGTGAAGTGATCGCTGAACAATCGCAGGCAATTACGGTTGCCGAAAGTTACCTGCATACTGCATCTGTTCCTGCCGGCGTTTATCTGCTGAAGATCACGTGCGGTTCGGTTGTTGTGACAAAACAGGTTGTGATCAGTCACTGATAATGCATGAAAGAAAAGGTGTTGATTTTTCTGATCCCCCTGTGCATGCTGTGTATCCAGGCAAGTGATCATGCAGGTGCAGAAAACGAATTACCGGATCTCTATTCAACAAAAGAATTCCTGACCGGCAATATCGATTATTACAATCATTCTGATTTTACGGAGATCCCGAAAGAATATGCTTACAGGGAAGATATGTTTCTTTTGAAGGAAACATATGAGGCATTTTTTAAAATGTATACGGCTGCTAAAAAAGAGGGGCTGACCTTAAAAATAATTTCTGCAACAAGGACACATACTGAGCAAACATGGATCTGGGAAGATAAATGGAAAAAGCAACAGAATACAGGCAAAGACAATATTGAAAAGATAAAGTGGATTATGCAATACAGTGCCATGCCTGGCACAAGCCGTCATCATTGGGGTACTGAAATAGATTTAAACAGTTTAAGCGATACGTATTTTACTTCCGGCGCAGGAAAAAAAATTTATGACTGGCTCAGTGCGCATGCCTGTGAGTATGGATTTTGCCAGGTATATGACGCTTCCTATCAGAATTATCACGGACATGGCGAAGAAAAATGGCACTGGAGTTATTTTCCGATTTCAAAAAAATTACCGGGATTGTATCAGGAAAAAGTTTCTTACAGCGATATCAAAGGATTTTCGGGCAGTGAATATGCGAAGGAGCTGAATGTAATTGAGAATTATGTAACGGGTGTTACGGCGAGTTGCTGTGAATGATTATTCGGAAAAATTTTCCGGGTAAATCAATACCGGCGTCTTCAGCAGGAATGGCCTCACTGAATTGCCGGATTGAAAAATATCTTCAAAGATCTTATCACCTGCATTGAATGCTGCGAGATTGATCTGCATTTCATCCACCAGTTTATCAACCCGCGAAGCGACATATTTAGGGTCGAGTTTTTTAAGGCTGATGCGTTCATTTTTTATAACATCCGGAAATTGTTCGCTGAGTTCTTCTACAAGCGATTCACGTGCATTTTTAAATTCATCGGGTAAATAATATGCAAATAATTTTGATTTGAACATCCGCATTTTATAAACCAGGTCATTTAATTCTGCGTGCATGGATTTCAGCATACCTGAAAAATAACCAATGGCCCTGATCTGACCGTACTCCGCATATTCGGGAACGATCATTACGGGAGCGCTCAGCGCTTTCAATAACTGGCCATATACTTTTCCAAGCAATATTTTTGAACGTGCCGCATAATCATAATGTGTTACAACTGCATATGGTGTCATCTGTTTCATCAATGACCGCAGGTTTGCAACTAGGTCACCTTTTAACAATAAATGACCCGTCAGCATTTCGCAATTATTTTTGAAGGCGTATAAGATTACATGATGTTTAAGCTTATTGAAAAAAGGGAGGTATTCGTTCTCTTCTTTTTTGAGCACCTTTTGCTTTTGATCAGAATCACCTTTGAGCAGATGAATAAATATGATCCTCGCACGCAGTTCATCCGCCACCGGCATGACGAATTCAAGTGCTTTTTTGGACCGGTCTGAAAAATCTGTCAGGTAAAGAATACAGTTCATATTTCAACGCCAGCCTAAAACGACAGGAAGAGAAGAATTATTTTGAATCGCCGGGTGCTTATAAGCCTCTGCTACCTGAACACCCTGACACCTGCACCCTGAACACATTATACTCATTCCTCCGCTACAAACACCATCTTCTTTCCATCCGGGCTGATTGCGAGACGGTAGATCTTTTTAATACCCGATTTACCCAGGTCGGCATATTCATGCCACTGGCAATCACCTTTATAATCGAAGTAGAATAATTTCGAACCTCTTGCCATATAGATGCGTGACCCATCGGGCGACCATGCATAATCTTCTGAAACAGCAGGAATTTTTGTGATCTCCTTTTTATCGCCTGATTCATAAACAGCCTGGTAAAAGTCGGCCTCATAAATTGTCCAGACGGAATCACCGCCCTTAAATAAATAACTGAATTTTTTCTCTCCCGGAATTTTCCGGAGACATCTCCCGATTGCCGTATCGATATTTACAATATAATTTGTATGTAAGTTGGCGAGTTGCAAACTAAATGGTTCCGGCAATACAAACATTGCAATCCAGTCGTTATCCAGCCTTCCGTAATAACCGATCAGCTGAACACTGTCGAGCATTAACTGATGGTTTTCCCCATTCAGGTCATAGATGCAAAACCGCTGAGAGGTATCCACCTCTACACGGACAACTGAAAAATGTTTTTTATCCGGTGTCACTTCGGGCGAGTATTCACTTTCTGTTGTATGCGTTACCTGCGTTGTTTGTTTGTTTTTCAAAGCATACCGATAAATATCGCTTTGAATCGTATCGTGGAATGATGAAAAATAAATATATTTTCCATCGGGACTGAAGGAAGGCTGATTATCATATCCCTCATGATTGGTAATATTAACAGGTATGGCTTCATTTGAAAGATCCATGAGGTAGATCTCAAAACCGGGTAACTGAGCTGATGCAAAAACAGCAGGGATCAGCAGCAATATCAGAAATAACTTTTTCATACAGCCAAATGTACATAAAAAAGCCCCGTTCTTACTGAGCGGAGATTTAGATGTCATTGAATCCGGTTATTTCTCTGCAAGATCAGAGCCATTTACATCTCCCCCCGAATGTATGCACCATAATTTTACATCATTTTTATAGCAGATTTTATAAACCAGCTCACCCTCTTCATCATACACTTTCCATTTGCCTGTTTTTTTACCCTCTTCATAATATGCCCTTGCTGTTACAGTCCCATGCTCACTGTATGTGATCCATTCCCCTGACATCAGGTTGTTTTCTACAAATCCGGTTTGGCGAACTGACCCATCTTCATAATAAAAAGTTACTTCCATAACTTCGCCGGGCATTTGTTCGAAGCGTGCATACGTATGGCCGGAAGACATTAGTGAAGCATCAGACTGTGAAGTAAGCATGAAGAGATAGAGCAGTGAACTAACCATATTGTCAATTTTGTTCATACAAATTTAATATCGGAATAATATTCGATTCACATTCAGATCATATTAAATTTACATTATAAATCATCTGAATTTATCATTTCTTAACAATGAAGCTGCCCGGCAAATTATCAAAAGCGAAAAAAGATGGTTATAAAAAACTGTTCGCAGTATTACGGAAGCGAAAGCATTCCGCGGATGATATTGCCATTGGAGATCTGCACAACAAAGTATTTTCAGATATCAATTGCCTTGATTGTGCAAATTGCTGTAAAACGCATTCACCTCTTTTTATCCGTCGGGATATAGAGCGAATTGCGAAACATCTGCGTCTCTCACCTGCGCAATTTTCATCTCAGTATTTATTGATCGATGAAGATGGCGACTGGGTATTTCATACCAGCCCCTGTCCTTTTCTGGCAAAAGATAACAAATGCAGCATTTACGATATCCGTCCGGAAGCATGCAGGGAATATCCGCATACGAACAGGAAAAAATTTTATCAGATTGAAGAGATCACTTTGAAGAATGCGGAAATTTGTCCGGCCGTAACAAGGGTTCTGGACCAGCTACAAAAACAAATTACAGCATCATGAGAATCATCGGAACGATTGAACACCCGGTTTTGAAAATCAGTATTTTCTCGTGGAATGAAAAATATATTGTAAAAGCAGAAGCCGGTTTTTTTGAGCAGATTTATAAATTCAGGCAGGATGATTTTGCAGGTGTTGATCAAATAAAAGAATTCTTTGACGAGTCTTTTTTAAATGAGATGCTGCAAACGTTTAAAAAAATGTCATCAGATGCATCGGCTGCTGCCAGGCGATTTCAAACCCGCGGTGGCATTGCCTGATCAGGAATTATTTTCATTATTATCGAGAACAGAACTCAGCAGTCTGTCTACAGGATTATATTTCCAGTTGTACATCTTTCTATAATACTCATCCGCCATCCTGTCGCTGTCGAAATAAGGATATATATCGTGCATACTTGTATTCATCACAGCAAGCCATTTTGCCTGCTGCCCGTAATACATCGGCACCACTTCGTTTTCCAGTATATCCATCAAGTGATCAAAATCAAAATTATCAATTTCAACAGTTTCCATTTTCTGATGATCAGCCGGCGGCAGCACAAAAGCATTTTCTCCATGACGTGCAAATTCGGGGATCCATCCATCACTTACCGAAACATTGATTGCTCCGTTCATAGCGGCCGTCATACCGCTGGTGCCTGATGCTTCCCGGGGCCTGCGTGGTGTATTGAGCCATATATCAGCACCCCGCTTTAGCATATAACTCAATTCAATTTCGTATCCTGTAAGCACTGCAAGATTTGGTCTGTCGTGCGAAAATGAAATAATATCATTAAAAGTATTTACTGCATTATGATCAAATGGATATGGTTTCCCGGCCCATATAATCTGCACGGGATATTTTTCATGATTAATAAATTTCAGAAACCGCTCTTTATTTCTCATCAGTAAATTAGCACGCTTGTATTCGGCAAAACGTCTTGCCCAAACAATTGTAAGCACATCTGGCTTCATGATTTTCCCTGTTTGATTAGCAACGATTTCAAACAACTCCTGTTTCATTTCCTTTTTAATGACTGTGAGTGCGCCATCATCCCTGTGCACAAAAGCCTGATTTAATTCTTTATCCGCCCAGAATTTTTTGTTCTGCGCATTCGTGATGCTGATGATCGGACAAATTCCTTTCTGATCTTTCCACATTTCCCTGCTTACTTCACCATGCAGACGACTCACACCATTCGAAACTTTGCTCATGCATAATGCTGCCGGTGTATAACCAAGCATATCTCCTTCCGTGTTTGTGATATGACGCACAAGCTCAAGCGGCACCCCACTGAAAAAACCCATCCTGTTAAGCATATGAATATCATGCTCTTCATTGCCCGCTTTTTCAGGCGTATGTGTAGTGAACACAACTTTATTGCGCACTGTATCAAGATCTTTCAGCTTGCTGAACAAATAAAATGTCATAGGCAATGCATGACCTTCATTCATATGATATATATCCGCACCACCGAGCATTTCAACAACTTTTGCCCCGCCGATGCCGAGTATCATATTCTGTGCAATCCTGATTTCATGATTATTATCGTATAGATTATGTGTGTATTTTCTCGCCTCTTCTTCGTTCTCGGGAAAATCTGTACTCAATAAAAAAATCGGTGCAGAACCAAATACATCCGGTGCCAGGTAATATGTTTTAACAAGTACCTCTTTTCCATTGACAGGTATTGTAAAATTGATGTCAGTTTGTTTCAGAAACGTGTAGATTTTTTTCTGAAACTGCACCGACATAAATCCATTGTCATCCCGGGTCTGATCATAATATCCATTGCGCCAGAGTATACCGATGCCGATGAGATTCTGTTTTAATTCATAGGCACTGCGCATGTGGCTGCCTGCGAGATAACCCAAACCACCGCTGTAAATTTTCAGGGCCTGATGAATTCCGAATTCCATGCAGAAATAGGCCACTCTTTGTCTGAAATCAGAATGTGGCGTATATGGCAGTTGCCAAATTTGATGATGTATCATAAGCTGTTAAACGGTGCGAATATATTTAATGTCGCAAAAACAGGGGTGTGGATAAGTGAAGGCAGGAATCAAGAGCCGGGAATGCAAACAGTCGTTTTTCTGCAGCTAGTTGCCGGCAGCTGCAGCTTCCAGGTATGTTTTCAGGTCCTGTATCTGCTGATCAGACATTCGCTCCGCAGTATAATGGGGCATATATGGCTCGTGGCCCGGGTAACTATTCTTTCCGTGGCGGATGGTTTCAAACAACCACCAGTAATTTTTATCAAAATCATTCGATAATTGATGAAAAGTAAATTTTGAATCGTCGAAAACCACATCGCTGCAGCCATAAGGCTTATGGCAGGTTTGGCAACTCAATTCATAGATCGCTTTTCCGTTTTCAGCATTTCCTTCCGAAAGGTTTGCAGGCTGGTCATAGGGCGGCTCGACAAAAGTTGCCGGCGACTTCAATGCATACTTGCTTTTGATCCAGCTAATGAGTTGAGTGTGATTGGAACTGTTTGCCGTTTTTTTATTCAACTGTTCGATCTCATTCTCATTCAGGATATCGCCTAATTTATAGCTGATCGAATAATAATAGGCCAGGATGGATTCGATTTCCCAGGCATCGAGTTTTCTTCCTTTCGAGCATTCCTGCGCACAAAGCTGAATTGCTTCCCGGATATCATGATTTGCCGGCTTTACGAGATCACCGTATTTTTTATAGTAATCGTCGTTGTACCATGTTTCCCTGTTGACGGCACCATAAAATGTTGTGCCCTGCAAAAACGGAAGCTGATGTTCTTTCGCATATGCAAGGCGTGGACCCGGCATCATATCAGTCAGCACGGGATCCTCTATCACTGTATTATGACAATTGGTGCATACATAATAAACGCTGATGTATTTTGATCTTCCGCCATCCGGCTTTTCGGTATGACCGTTAAATACCATCTCTCTGCCCCTTTTCACCATTTCATCCGTGATGTTTTCAGGAAACCCTGCCGGTTTGGGATTACCCAGGTCATCCAGCACCTTGTATACATAGGTGCCGGCCTGATATGCTGAAAGTTCGCTCCAGGAAAAATTCAAAAAGCAAAAACCCGATATCATTGCAAGTGCCAGCATCAACCAGGTAGATTTTTGTCGGATCATAAGCTGCAGAATTACACATCAAATTTAATTCAGAAAGAGATCATCATAACAGCCAGAAAAAATTTGATAATCATATCAAAATTTGGAAATCTTAGGTCGACATGATTATATTTGTTACAACTATTTGTTCTTTCAGAAATTTGATATGGCTCTGCACAGCAGGGCATTCATATAACGAATTGTGTTTTCATGGGGATAGCAGAGGAATCGGATTCTTCCGTGCACTCTGCTTTTTTTATTCTTATTCTAGCGACTCCCTGTTTTTATCATTCCGGCATTCAAGAAATTTCAGTTGGCACGCAGCTTGCAAAATCTATTATCGTGTGTGTTTTCATGGGGATAGCAGAGGGAACCAAAACGGTGAACTCTGCTTTTTTTTTGTAATTATCTCTTCTTCTGAATCCCTTCCCATTTCCTTTGTATTTAACTCCTGCAACGCTTCTACAGCAGCTTAGAGCAGTATACAGCTTCTCTGTAAACAGATTTTTTTCGCCGTCACAATCCTTGCAAAACATCCAATTCAGCATCTGTAAGTCTGCTCAAACTTTGTTTGAATAAAGAAGCCGGTTTATTTGCGCTCATCTTATCCATTTTTCTGTGGATTGATTCCACAAAAAGTGTAGAACTATTCCACAATTTTTCCCCAGAGTGTTCCACACACAGAGAGATGGTACGATTAACTGCAGATTACGATATTATATCCTTCAATTATCTTTGCACATGACTGAAAAAATTCTCATCCTCGACTTTGGATCCCAGTATACTCAGTTAATTGCAAGAAGAGTCAGAGAGCTTCATGTGTATAGTGAAATTGTTCCCTGCACCAGGATTCCGGACATTACCGAAGATATCAAAGGCATCATATTGTCAGGCAGCCCTTATTCTGTTTCATGGGAAAATAAGCCGGCATTCGATATTGAAAAAATTCTGAATATAAGACCGGTCCTCGGCGTATGCTATGGCGCCCAGTTCATTGCGCAGTATTTCGGCGGCACGGTTCAGCCTTCAAATAAACGTGAATACGGCCGTGCTTTTCTGCACATTCTTGAAAATGAAAATGAGTTGTTTTACGGTGTTGACGATGAAAGTCAGGTTTGGATGAGCCATAGCGACACGGTAACACGGATTCCCGACCAGTTCCATATCACGGCAAAAACAGCGAGTATTGATGTAGCTGCCTATACTTCCAATAAAGACGCCTTTAAATTTCCTGTTTACTGCATTCAGTTCCATCCGGAAGTAACACATTCTACCGAAGGGAAAAAAATACTGGAGAATTTTGTGGTTAAGGTTTGCGGCTGCAAACAGTCATGGACACCCGAATCGTTTGTGGATGAAACGATCAGCCATCTGCAGAAAACACTGGGTAACGACAAGGTGATCCTGGGTCTTTCAGGCGGTGTTGATTCAAGCGTGGCCGCCATCCTGCTCAACCGTGCGATTGGCAGCAATCTCATTTCAATATTTGTTGATAATGGCCTGCTGCGCAAGGATGAATTTGAAACGGTGCTGCATTCATACCGCGATATGGGTCTGAATGTGATCGGTGTAGATGCGTCTGAAGAGTTTTTGGATGCGCTTGCGGGCATCCGGGATCCGGAATTGAAGCGCAAGGCGATCGGACGGGTCTTTATTGAAGTATTTGAACGGGAAGCGCATAAATTACAGGATGTAAAATGGCTGGCGCAGGGAACGATCTATCCCGATGTGATCGAATCGGTTTCAGTTCACGGCCCATCAATGACCATCAAGTCGCACCACAATGTCGGAGGACTGCCGGAGAAACTGAATATGAAGGTGATCGAGCCGCTTCGCTTTTTATTTAAGGATGAGGTTAGGAAAGTTGGCGAAACCCTGCATCTTAAAGAAGATATCCTGCACAGGCATCCATTCCCCGGCCCCGGACTTGCAATCCGGATCATCGATGATATTACGGCAGAAAAAGTGCGGATTGTTCAGGAGGCCGATGCGATATTCATCAGTCATTTAAAAAAATCCGACTGGTATAAAAAAGTGTGGCAGGCAGGCGCTATCTTGTTGCCTGTTCAAACTGTAGGTGTAATGGGCGATGAAAGAACATACGAGAATGTGATCGCTTTGCGTTGTGTCAATTCGATGGATGGAATGACTGCGGACTGGAGCCATTTACCTCACCAGTTGCTGTCGCAGGTCTCGTCAGATATTATAAATCATGTAAAAGGAATTAACCGGGTTGTATATGACATCAGCTCCAAGCCGCCTGCTACAATTGAGTGGGAATAGCCGAAATATTATTTTCAGTTCTCTGTTGATGATTTCCTTATCGTCATGCTCACTCTTTTCACATACCAATAAAACGCCCGTAAAAAAGGAACCCGAAAAGCAAACAACCGATACAAAGACAGAAACACAGAAAGAAGAAGAAAAAAAGAACGATACTACCTCACAGTCTGCTGAAGAAAAAAAGAAAGCAAAGAAAGATAAATACAATATTACTTATCTCCTCCCCTTTTCAATTGATGAAGCTGAGCTCAGCCAGATGATGGGTGAAGAAAAAATCACCGGTTATCAGCCGCTGGCTGCCATTGAATTTTATGAAGGCGCATTAATGGCGCTTGATACATTGAAAAAATATGGTGTAACGCTCGATATAACGGTACTCGACAATAAAAAAGACAGTTTACTCACATCCATCTTATTAAATACAGGCGAATTAAAAACGGCTGACCTGATCATTGGCCCTGTATTTAATGAAAGCCTGAAAGCGGGAGCATTGTTTGCAAAGCAAAATGAAATTTATATGCTTTCCCCGCTTTCACCATCTGCAAATCTTACCAATGAAAATCAGTATTTTCTGATGGCCAATTCAACGCTGCATACACAACTCCTGAAAACGATTGAATATATCAGCACAGGTCATCCGAAGGCAAATTTTATCCTCGCATACCGGACGGATAAAGAGAATGAAATGAAGATTGCAACGGAATTCAAATCTGCGTTTGAAGAAGTGAAAAAAAACAATCCGTTTATTACACTGCGGGAAGCTTATACATTTTCAGGTATCAGCAGCAATATGAATGCAATTGAAAACTTTGTATTCATTTCATCCAATGAAGAATTATTTGTAAACAGTTTACTCCGCGATCTTTCAAAATCTGCAAGAGATAAGGATATTACATTGATCGGGCTGCAAAGCATCTTATCGTTCGAATCTGTTTCACTCGATTATTTTGAAAATCTCCATTTGCATTACCCTACAGCTTACTGGGTTGATCAGAATAAATCGGTCGTGCAGAACTTCAATACAGCCTTTACTGCAAAATACGATATCAAACCCTCCGAATATGCTTACCGCGGTTATGACCTGACTTTATATTTCGGCAGCATGCTCAAAAATTATGGTCCTGACCTTGTTTCTGCTTTTGATAAATATAACCTCATGTCGTTGCAGATGCTGGGAAAATTTGATTTCCGTGCCTGCAAAAATGGAGATAAGGTGAAGTTCTACGAAAATGAAAATATCACAATCCTGAAATATGAGAATTATACCTTCAGGAAGGTTAATTAATGCCAGCCGGCTTACTCATTCCATTTATCATATCCCAGTATTTCAAGCATGGAATCCACCTGCTGATGGTCGGCGAAAATTTTTGTTATAATATTTCCATTTTCATCTTTGCTAACTAGGATATGTTGCGGTGAAGGGATCAGGCAGTGCTTGGTTCCGCCATACCCTGAAATACTTTCCTGGTAGGCCCCTGTATGAAAAAATCCAATATAAAGCGGCTCTTCATTATTGATGACCGGCAAATAAACTTCGTTGGTATGTGCTTCGGAATTATAATAATCCATCTGGTCACAGCTCAATCCCCCTATATTTGCACGATGCACGCCATTGCCCCATTTATTAACGGGTAATAAAATAAACTTTGAATTGATGCCCCATGCATCGGGCATTGTCGTCATCAGCGAATTGTCAATCATATACCATCGCTCGCTGTCGTTCTGCAATTTTTCTGCGAGCACCTGGAAAATAAATGCCCCGCTTTCAGCAACAGTAAAGCTGCCGAATTCTGTAAATATATTCGGACATTCAACACCTTCTTCCTCGCAGGTGGTTTTTACTTTATTCAAAATCTCATTTGCCATATAGGCATAATCATATTCAAAGCCAAGTGAATTTTTATGTGGCCATCCGCCACCGATATTGAATGAATCGAGTTCGGGGCATATCTTTTTTAATTCACAATATACTTTCAGCGATTTTGTAAGCTCATTCCAGTAATAGATTGAATCGCGGATTCCGCTGTTGATAAAAAAATGCAGCATGCGCAATCTGAATTTCGGATTCGGTTTTATTTTCTCCAGATAAAATTTTCTGATTTCAGAGTAACGGATGCCAAGTCTCGATGTATAAAGATGAAATGTGGGTTGCTCTTCTGCGGCAATTCTGATCCCGAGATCGCAATCATAAATAATGGTGCGTTCGTATTCATCCAGTTCCTCTTTATTGTCGAGCACAGGAATAATATTGAAATCCAGGTTTGCCAGTTTGCTGATGCGCTGCGTATACACTTTTGTTTTAAATCCGTTGCAAACGATCAGCGTATCTTTAGTAATGAGTTTATTGAGATAACATTTTTCGATAATATCGATGTCGAAAGCCGAAGATGTTTCCAAATGAATATCATTCTTCAGCGCCTCTTCTATGACGTGTGCAAAATGCGAGCTCTTGGTGCAATAACAATAAAAATATTTGCCGGGATAATCATTTTTTTCAATGGCTTCGGCAAACCATCTTTTTGCGTTCTGAATATTCTCTGAAATTCGCGGCAGGTAGGTAAGACGCATTGGCGTACCATACTCGTCAATTAATTGTTTCAGATTAATTCCGTTGAAGTAGAGATAATTGTTTTTCACTTCAAAACCATCCTGCGGAAAATAAAATGTCTGCTGGATGAGGTCGAGGTAGGTATTCTTCACTTCCTGATGTTCTTGCTTTTAGGTTGAGAATTTTGGTTGCGGTGCAAAAGTAATAAATTTGTGTTTTTATGAAGCGTGTAAAAATTATTTCAGTCAACTCAGAACTTGGCGCAGGCACCCGCGGTGCAGGCCTCGGATTCGATGCGATCAGAGTAGCGGCCTGGACTAAAGGCAGTCGTTACTTCAAGGAACATCCACCCACCATTTTGCCGAGCAACAACGATGAAGTGCTGGATGATATCGAAACGGCTTATTCGGTGAAAATCGAATATATCGTGGAAATGTATAAGCGCATTTCTGAAACCATCGCCGACTGTATGAAGCAGAAGGAGTTTCCCATTATCATTTCAGGAGATCATTCGAATGCGGGTGGTACAATTGCAGGCCTCCGCATGGCTTTTCCAAAGGAAACACTCGGCGTGATCTGGATCGACGCACATTCGGATATTCATTCTCCCTATACCACGCCTTCGGGAAATTTACACGGCATGCCGCTGGCAACTGCGCTGGCGCTCGATAATAAAGTATCGCAGATCAATCAGCCCGAGAAAAAAACAATTGAGGCCTGGGAACGCCTCAAAAAAATCGGCGGCATTTCACCGAAGATCACATTTAAAGAGCTGATCTATATAGCAACCCGTGATATGGAGAAACCTGAAAAATTTATCGCAAAGAAAAATAATGTACGCATTTATTCGGTGCAGAAAATGAGGGAGACAGGTATCCAGTTCGTGATCGACGATGCAATGAAGCGCCTTGCTCACTGCGACAGGATTTATGTTTCATTTGATGTAGACAGCATGGATGCGAATGTATCCCGGGGAACCGGCACGCCGGTTAAAAGCGGCTTATATGAAAGCGAAGCTTTTCAATTAATGAGTGGATTGGCAAAACAGGACAAGGTTTGCTGTTTCGAAATCACAGAAGTAAATCCTACACTTGACAATAAGAAAAATTTAATGGCTGAGATCGCTCTGGAAATTCTGGAGCAGATCACAATTGAAATTGAGAACCGGTTATGATGCGACTGGAAGAACAGCTTGTTCAGGATGTAATAGCTGTTGTAAATGGATTATATGCGGTGGAAATTAATTCTGCCATCGTCAAAATTGATAAAACTCCCCCCGGCTTTGAAGGAGAATTTACAATTGTAATTTTCCCGTTTGCAAAATTGAGCAAAAAAAATCCTGAGGCCACAGCCAATGAAATTGGGGCTGCTCTCGTAAAAAAATCAATTTACATTGCTTCTTTTAATGTTGTAAAAGGGTTTTTGAATTTATCCATCTCAGACACATTCTGGATAGATACACTCGTTACAATATCTTCCCAAAAAGATTATGGCAATCTCCCATCCACAGGAATAAAATATGTAGTTGAATATGGCGGTCCGAATACAAACAAGCCTTTGCATCTCGGTCATTTGAGAACATTGCTGCTCGGTTATTCCACTGCGAATATTCTGAAGGCTGCAGGGCATGAGGTACATAAAGTAAATATTTACAATGATCGCGGTATTGCCATCTGTAAAAGCATGGTTTCATATCTGCGCAACGGCAACGATGAAACCCCTGCTTCGGCAGGCATCAAGGGTGATCATTTTGTAGGAAAATTTTATGTTGAATATGATGTGATGCTCAAACAGGAAATCGGCCTGATGGAAATGGGAAATATGAGCGAAAAAGATGCGGCAAAAAATGCTGCGATCTATTCAGAGGCTGTCGACATGCTGCAGAAATGGGAAGCCGGCGACAAAGATGTAATTGCTCTTTGGAATAAAATGAATAACTGGGTTTATGAGGGATTTGAAGAAACATTCAAAAATATCGGGATCGATTTTGAAAAACATTATAAGGAATCCGATTATTATTTGAAAGGCCGTGATATTGTGCTGGAGGGATTGCAGAAAGGAATTTTCTTCAAAAAAGATGATGGCAGCATCTGGGTTGACTTAACAGATGCAGGCCTTGATCAGAAAGTTCTGTTGCGTGCTGACGGCACAAGTGTTTATATTACGCAGGACCTTGGTGTAGCTAAAGAACGTTATCATGATTTTCATATGGACACATCCGTATATGTTGTGGCCAATGAACAGGATTATCATTTTAAGGTATTAAAGCTCGTACTTCAAAAACTGCATGCGCCCTATGCGGATGGTATTTATCATTTAAGCTACGGCATGGTAGATCTTCCTGAAGGAAAAATGAAGAGCCGCGAGGGTACCGTTGTAGATGCGGATGACCTGATCGATGAAATGAAAACCGAAGCAAGAGAATTCCTGGATGCCTCTGAAAAATCTGCTGAATTTACAGACACCGAAAAAGAAATCCTTTCGAAGCAGATCGGCCTGGCAGCGTTGAAATATTTTATCCTGAAAGTGGATCCGAAGAAACGAATGCTTTTTAATCCGAAAGAATCGATCGACTTGCAGGGCCACACGGGGCCATTTATTCAATACACTTACGCCCGGATACAATCAATTTTCAGAAAACTGGCAGAAGCAGGCTTCGAACCGAAACAGATGCAGTTCAATTCATTGAATGCAACGGAAAAAGAACTGATCGTATCATTATATCAATATCCCGCCGTAATTCAAACGGCTGCTTTGAATTACTCACCTGCTGAAATTGCAAATTACTGCTATCATCTCGCAAAGCAATTCAATCATTTTTATGCAGAGCATTCTGTTTTAAAAGCTGAAACAGAAGAAAAAATGCATCTGCGCATTTCCATTACACGAAATGTTGCACGCACATTAAAGCACGGACTTCAATTACTTGGAATTGAAGCACCTGAAAAGATGTAACCATAAATAAGATGTAAGCAAAGCTGGTGTCAGCAGCCGGCAGTTATATTCTATTATAGAATTAACGCCCCAAGTTGTTGAACGAACACCATATTTCTCCCCGCCGACGGCCTGGCAATTAAATGGATGCAGTGTTTCTTACATGTAAACTAAGTAATTGATAATTAATATATAACTGCTTATTAAAATTGCTTTGGCATTGAATGGAATGTATTTCGTTCCTGTTATATCAAGAAAAAACTAACTTATGAAAAAGATCATGATAATAGTTATGGGCAGTATGATGTTGTTCGCATGCAAGAAAAAAGATTGCGACCCCGGCAAATCAGGTCCGGATTGCGAAATAAACGACATGCCTGAAAGTGTCACAGTCAATTCGGTTGAATTGATGGATTTTCCTGATACAAAAGATGATGGATCCGGCTGGGATGATTCCAGCAGTCCTGATATATTTTTCAAATTATTTCAGAATGGATCTGAAATATATACCTCAGAAATTATCACCGATGTAAGTCCCGGAACCACAATTTCATTTACCAGTGATATGCCGTTTAACATTGGCGATCCGAACGATCAGTTTTCAATTGAATGGCATGATGATGACAGTGTACTGGGTGTTGGATTTACAGATTTAATGGGCACATTTTCAGTTGATCTCACATCAGGTGACAACGTAATCAGTATGGATCAAGACGGGTTCTCATTTGATATAAATATTGAGAACAATTTCTAATTCAGACATTCTAATAAATGACTGAATTTGAACAGGGGTTCCGCTAACGCGGAACCTTTTTTTATTTTCAACAGAATAACTCAATTATGCATCGATTTCTCTTTTACTGAAATCTTTGCCGCAATTAAAACAATGATATTTTTTTTTGCAAAAAACAAAAGGAAACCCAGCAGCAAAAAAGAAAGTCCGGATACCCCGCCCGGTTACTTCGTGCGGTAAATATTTTCGGAATTGCAGTTTGGACATTTTTATGTTATCTGTTTTGTGTGCCGGTTTCTCCGCTTCTGATTTATTAAAACAGCGGCGATTCTTCGCTGAACTCATAACCTGCCTGCTTCATAATTTCAATGGCTGGCTTACATCTTCTTCCCTCACCTGCAGCTTTACGCCATTCAGTGCATTTGACAAAACATTATCTGCCTGTATCGTTCATTCATCTTTCAGAAAAAAGGAATTCCTTCGCTTTCAAACTGCCCCTGATCACATATGCTTCATGCGGATAATTAAACGTAGAAATGGTGATCCATTCGTTCATAGATTAAATATATATGAAAACGGTTTGGTGATATCAAAAAAAAAATCCCGCATTGCTGCGGGATACCAGATTAATAAACACCCACATTAAAATATCAGTCGTCGGCGCCGTCAGCCTGTGCTGCGGTAATTACATAGTCGCCGATATTGTAACCAACCTCTAAACCTGTTTCAGCATCGAAGCGCCAGTGAATGCGTGCAATGATCCTTGATTCAGATGCATCTTTTGCAAACTGGTCAAATACACCTGCATCTGCCGGGAAAATATATCCGAGCACATTCGCTGCAGCTCCTGAAAATGTTGAGTGGCCCGATGTATACGAAGGGAAATTCGGCAATCCGAATATAGGATGGATGTCGGGATTTCCCTGCGGAGGACGGGGATACATATAATAGTATTTCGTATCCCAGCAACTCACTCCCGCATCAGCCATTGCTGTATTTAAATAAGCAAATGTTCTGGCTGTTCTCAGCGGATTCTGCTGGTAACTGATTATATAATCTGTCGCAATTTTATTCCAGTGGCCGGCAGGCGTATATGTTCCTAAACCGTCACCCCAGAAATATGCGAGCTCTTTTTCTTCTGTTGTAGCATTCTCTGTATAATCCAGCATTTCTGCTTCAGCTTCCTTGTATTCTGCAGAGCCGAATGCCGGCGGCGGACCAGGACGAACTGCTTCAACGTTCGGAACCCACCACAAGGCTACATGTCCGTATTTCGGAGTAATGCCAACGGGGCGTTGCGGTACTTCAAGATTTTCCCAGTGCGGCCACTGATCGGCAAACAGCGCATCATTTGCTGCTTCCATTGCCTCGTAAGTCGGCTTATCAACCTGTGCGAATTTCATACTGTCTGTTTTCGCACGGTTTAAAAACTGCGTTGCAACATAGCTTCCGATGGAATCTCCCATCACGAGATCGCTTTCCACGTTCATACCCGCCCATTTGCGTGAGTTACGGCATTCTTCCGCTTTTGAAGTAATGTATTCAACTTCAAGCGGGAACATGAAATTCAGAATTTTTTCTGCGGCCATTGAAAGCGCAGCATCCTCTGAAGGATAAGATGGAATTCCGTTATCCGGATAAGCCGCTTCCACAGATGCGTCATTTGCAAACGGAGCCATCCTGTTATATTGATATTTATAATGCCATGTTGCAATCATTGCGTCATATGATGCAGCTGCCAGGTATGCATACACACGTGTTGCATAAGGCGGATGTGCAAATGGAAAATATGGATATACACCGGGATTTGCAGAGTTTGGTGCGCTATAAGTTCCGTCTTCATTTGGCGAAGGAGCCAGGTTGTATTTTGAAGAGAGCTCCTGGGCGATTTCCATCCAGCGGATGATTGTATTATTTCCCCAGTAATCAATTGCTTCCTGCTGATCTGCAGAAACATTTGAGCTGAGATTTTTCACCTCTGCGAGTTCAGTTGCATATTCGGGTGATGCGATATCGGATGGTGCAGGAATTGGCACATCGGCACCGCTTGCTAATATGACGGGTGTCCAGTTGCCACCGTTTTCATCTTTTGAAGCGTATGTATAAGCTTCATAGCTCGTGAATGAAGGCAGATCGGTGTTGCACGATTGTGTAACAGCAACACAAACACCAACTGCAGCAAGCACGCCTGCCTTGTATAAATTGTTTTTCATCAGATTCAATGTTTTTGATTAATTAGTTGTTTCGTCTTTTGCGCCATTCCATAAATTGAACTGGTATAATACACCGCCGCCGATATTGAATGATTTTCCAACATTGCGCCCGGATAATGTATATCCCGAATTAAATGAAACTGCAAGACCGTCGATAAAGAGATTGAAATATTCTGCGTTGAGTGAAACACGCATTGCATCCATTTCATTGGAAGGGAATGCGCCATCCTGCCGTCTGATATCAAAGCCGTCAAATGTATTCAGTCCATTCAGTGAAACATCGGCTTTGAACTGCTGCGATTTCGTAACATATCCGAGTGTAACATTGTAATCCATTGCATCGGGCATGTCAATTTCGCTGGTGTAATAGCTCCCTGTTGAATAGTAGTAATTTCTGATGAGTTCTGAATTGCCCCTCAGATGATATGCTGCATCAATACGGCCATAAATTCCCATATCTGCTGAGTACTGCACGATACCGCGGCCAATGCCATCAGAACATCCAAGCCCAAGCGGGAAAGAAGCATCGGGCGTATAAGAAGACATGGGCGTTGAAAATCCAATTGTTGCAAGCACATCCAGATCTCCTTTGCCAACCTGCCTGTCGATAATGGATCCTTTTAAAAACAGGGCAATATCCTGAAATCCATGCTCACCTACGATTGTAGGAGTCGTGAGACCACTGATCGGATTTTCGACCGGGGTTGATTTTGTAATTACATAAGGCGCCATTACAAACAGATTCAGCCTGTCGATAAGACCTAACTGTATACCTCCTGTAATTGTCTGGGTAGCAACCGTTCCCATGTTGTCGTTTGTGCGAAGTGAATCGCCTTCCCAGTATTCGCTCCATGCATTGTGGTTATAGTATAACCCAACGCAGATCTCGCCTTGCTTTTCCATGAAAGCATCTGAGGGCGTTTGAGCCTGAATGCCACCTGCAAGTATGATTGCAGCTCCGGCCAGACATGCTTTTAGCCCATTCGTTAGTGGTAAGTACTGTTTCATTAATTCTACGTTTGTTTTGCCGACAAAAATATATGTGAGAGGCCGCTCAGGAAATTGCTTTTACAAATGTTTTAAACTGTTTGAACAGAATTTACAATGTTTGGCAGATTTGACGCCTGCAGAGACTGATTTGGTGGCTGCAGAAAATCACAACCGGTTACCTCTTAAAAATAAGGGTGAATATATTTTTTGCCGGGTCGGCATAACCATATGAAATATGATAGCGTTCTTCCAGGAATACTTTGATTCTTAATCCAATGAACGCAATGGTATCTTTTTATTCAATCATGATCGTTTGTTCAGATTGATTTTCTCCATTCCTGATTTTAACAAAGTAAATTCCTGAAGGTGTATTTTTTAACTCAATTGTTTCTGTAATAACCGCTTCAAATGAATGGATTTGTTTTGAATAGATCATCTGGCTCATAGAGTTGTAGATTTCGATCCTTACTTCCTCATTTATTTCACGCATCGAGGCGGCCGTCACAGAGATGATGAAATTCCCATCATTCGGATTTGGATAAATTGAAATTGAGTTTTCATCGTTGCCCGTAATTGATTCTCCCTCTTTACATGGAACACTCACCGGTATCACATTTGAATTTTTATAACAACCCGATGCTGTTTTTGTAACACGGCATTTATAATTACCTGCTGTTGTTGCTGTGTAACTGATATTTACAGCACCTGCCAATGCAGTTGCACCTTTATACCACTGATATGCAAGCCCCGCTCCGCTGTTTGCTGTCAGCATCACTGAACCGCCCGCACAAAATGAAGTTGGTCCACCGGCAGTAATAGCTGCAGGCGGATTTTTATTGACTGTTACATTGATTGAGTTCGATATTGCAGTACCGCAAATACCGGTTGTTGAACAGGAGTAATTTCCTTTTTTAGTTACACTGTAGGTTGATGATGTTGCGCCGGCAATATTTGATCCGTCTTTTTTCCATTGCACAACCGTTCCCGAATAAGTTGCCGTAAGCAATACGCTTCCGCCCTGGCAAAATATGGTGGCGCCGCCTGCAGAAATGGAGATTGATTCAGTTGCTCCGTCATCCGTTGCGCCATTGCAGTTATCATCGATTGAGTTGCAGATCTCTGTAACACCCGGATGAACTGCTGCATTCATATCATTGCAATCGAGATTATTTAAGGAAGCTCCCGCAATTACTGAACAGGAAGAGATACCCGCATCTGCATTGCTTCCGTATGTATCTGCATCAGCATCTGTATAATACATTGCAAATGCAATTCCGTCATCATTTATTCCATTGCAGTTTTCATCCATTGCATTGCAGATTTCCGCCGCACCCGGATAAATTGTATTATCAGCATCATTGCAATCGGTATTATTGATCACCAATCCTGCAATTGCGCTGCATGATGAAATACCGGTATCGAGCATATCGCCATATCCATCCATGTCTGTGTCTGCATAATAATTTAAAAACATTAACCCGTCATCAGAAAGGCCCGTGCAATCATCATCGAGGGCATTGCAGACTTCTGCCGCACCGGGATGAATGGAATTGTCTGCATCGTTGCAATCTGAATTATCGGCTGCTTTTCCTGCAATTGCCGCACATGAAAATACAGGCGATGTGGCCGGATCTCCGAATCCATCGGCATCTGCATCGTTATAATAATTTAAAAACAGCAGGGCGTCATCTGCCACACCGTTGCAATTTTCATCCATGCCATTGCAAATTTCCTCAACAGGTACGCACTCGGGATTTAATTTTATCACCCAATAATCTTCAATTCCACGCGATGGTGCAGTTTTATTTCCTGATATGGGAGAGAATGTGGTGCCTCCCATTAAAAATCCATCATCAGCCGACTGGGATAATGAAAATAACCTGTCGTTATTTGAACCGCCGAATGATTTATCCCAAATCATATTTCCTGAAAAATCCAGTCGCACAAGCCAGTAATCATTGGTGCCAGGGCTGTAATTTGCTTCCGTTTTATCTCCTGACAGGCCTGAGTCTGTATATCCGCCGATCAGGTATTTATTATCTCCGCTTGCAAGCAGAGCCTGCGGGTAATCTGATCCATTGCCTCCGATTGTATTTTGCCAGATAATATTTCCGGTATTGCCAAGTTTTAAAACCCAGTAATCATAGGTAGCAACCGGACCAATCCTGGCTTCGGTTTTATCACCTCCTGCACCGGATGTTGAAGCGCCCGCAATTAAATAGGTTCCTGCTTCTGCTTCCACTGCGAAACAGGAAACTTCTGCACCGGCACCACCAATTGTATTTTGCCATTCGATACTGCCTGTTGAATTGAGTTTTATAACCCAGTAATCATACTCGCCAACTCTGTTTTCCGTTTTATCTCCCGAAATATTTGAAGTGGAAAATCCTGCAGCAATATAACCGCCATCGGATGTAAGCTCGAGTGAATTAAGATAATCATAATTAGACCCTCCGATTGTTTTTTGCCATTCAATCGCACCTGTTGAACTGATCTTTACAATCCAGTAATCATTTACCCCTTTTGAATTTTGAGTTTTATTTCCGCTGATGCCGGAATCAGAATCGATGCCGAGAATATAGCCGCCGTCCGCCGTTGGAATTAATGATTTTAAATATTCGTCGAAACTTCCTCCATATAATTTTTGCCAGACAATATTACCGGATGAGTTGAGTTTTATAATCCATGCGTCCCATCCGCCAAAACTCGCCAGCGTTTTATCTCCCGAAACATTTGATGCAGAGCGTCCGCCGATAATATATCCGCCATCAGAAGTTTCCTGGGCGACTTCAATTTCATCATAAAAAGTACCTCCGATTGTATTTTGCCATGTGATACCGCCTGTTGCATTTGTTTTTACAACCCAGTAATCACTTTCGCCAACAGCCATTTCATTTTTATTTCCGGAAATGATGGAATACGACAATCCGCCGAGAAGATAACCGCCGTCGGAAGTTTGACGTGCATCATTCAGATTATCGACATTGCTGCCGCCATATGAATTTTGCCACTGGATACCCGGTGCGGTTTGAGCAAGAGAAATAATTGGTATATTCAATAAAATCAGAATAAAAAAAGAGGAAATATTTTTCATACAGGTTGTTTTAGCTGCGGCTGTTACGAAGGTGGATCAGCCTTTAATTTGTCTTAATTGAATTGTTGTGAGTGAATTGAATTATTCTACAAAAAATATTTGTTCCTGGCGGTATTGGTCATTTTGTATCCTCACGAAATAAATACCGCTGATCATATCGAGACTGACTGTTTCGGTAATGATCTGATCGGGTGATTCGATTTGTTTTGAATAAATGATTTGGCCAAGTGAATTGTAAATTGATAAGGTCATTCCCTTTCTTTCATTTGCTGAAATGATCCCGGTGATCATAAACGTACCATTATTCGGGTTCGGGTAAATTGAAAGAGCGTTTTCATCATTGCTTGCCGGTATTTCTCCCTCTTTGCACGGAACGCTTACCATAATTGCATTTGAATTTTTATAACAGCCTGTCGCAGATTTTGTAACACGGCATTTATAATTTCCTGAAGAAAAAGCTGTATAGCTGATGGAGGTTGCACCTGCAACCGGTGTATTGCCTTTATACCATTTATAGGTTAATCCTGCTCCGGCATTTGCAGTTAATGTAACGCTGCCTCCGGCGCAGAATGTAGTCGGTCCGCCGGCTGTAATAGATGCCGGAGGATTTTTATTCACTGTTACATTGATTGCCGATGAAGTTGCATTGCCGCATGCACTATTCGTAACACAGCTGTAATTTCCTTTTTTAGTTGCGGTATATGTTGGCGAAGTTGCGCCCGCGATATTGGAGCCATCTTTTTTCCACTGGAGCGTTGCACCTGTATATGTTGCCGTAAGCACCACATTTTCGCCCTGGCAAAATGTGGTCGCACCACCTGCGGAAATTGAAATTGTAACGCTGATATTATCATCTGTCAAACTGTTGCAGTCGTCGTCGAGCGTGTTGCATATTTCTGTTACGCCGGGATGAATCGCTGCATTTGCATCGTTGCAGTCGGTATGATCTTCAACGCCGGCAATGACATTACAGGATGATGTACCCGTTGCTGCTGCATTGCCGTAGTTATCTGCATCCGCATCGGGATAATAGGTAATGAAAACAAGTCCGTCGTCTGTAAATGAATTACAATCATCATCAACACCATTGCACGCTTCTTCTGTTGCCGGGTGAACAGATGCATCCGCATCATTACAGTCTGAATTATTTGTTGAAGCACTTCCAATCACATTACAGGAAGATATACCGGGATCGCTGATGCTGCCGTAAGTATCTGCATCAGCATCTGTATAATAGGTAATAAATGTCAAACCGTTATCTGCAGCACCGCTGCAATCGTCATCCATGCCGTTGCATATTTCTGCAACAGATGGATTGATAAGATTATTTGCATCATTGCAATCTGTATTGTCAGCAACTTTCCCTGCTATCGCCTGGCATGAATTAATTGGTGTGGACGCAGGATTGCCATAATTATCTGCATCTGCATCGGTATAATAATCAAGAAAAATCAATCCGTCATCTTTTAACCCGTTGCAGTTATCGTCCATGTTATTGCATATTTCTGCAACCGGAAAGCAATCGCGGTTTAATTTAAGTATCCAGTAATCATCAGCTCCGAAGCCGCCCACAGAATTTTCTGTTTTATCTCCCGATATTGGCGATGAAGAATTTCCTGTTACAATGAATGTGCTGTCGGCAGGAGATTGAAAGATCGCCCTGGCATTATCAGTTCCGCTTCCGCCAATTGTATTTTGCCATATTAATGCACCGGAGGAATTCAACTTCACGACCCATATATCGCCGTTGCCGAGATGCGGTTCTGTTTTATCTCCGTTCATACCGGAATAAGAAAAACCGCCTACGATATAACCATGTTCAGTTGTTTCGGCTACATCAAATGCAGCTTCCTCTCCATTTCCTCCAAGCGAAGTTTGCCATACAATATTTCCTGTATTGTTAATTTTTATAATCCAGTAATCGGCGGCTGCGCCGGGGCTAACTTCAGTTTTATCTCCTGTAATATCAGAATAAGAATAACCTGCCAGCACATAGCCCTGATCGAATGCAGGAGCAATGGATAATAAATTATCGGTCGTATTTCCTCCGATTGTATTTTGCCATTGAATATTTCCTGTGGCATCAAGTTTCAGGACCCAGTAATCTGTGGAACCAAGGTTGGCTTCTGTTTTATCTCCGGATAATGGTGATTCAGAACTTCCGCCGATAATATACCCGCCGTCATCAGTTAATTCAAGCGCATAGAGATATTCATAATCGCTCCCGCCGATTGTATTTTGCCATTGGATATTGCCGGATGCATCAAGTTTTAATACCCAGTAATCAGTTGAAAATCCGGCGCCCATATTCGCTTCCGTTTTATCTGTCGAAATTCCGGATGACGACCATCCGCCGATGATATATCCCCCATCCGCAGTCTGACGAATCTGCTGAGCCTGGTCGTTTGCCGAACCTCCGATTGTATTCTGCCATTCGATATCGCCATCGTTGTCAAGCTTAAGGATCCACATATCTGCGCTTCCGAGCAGTGGTTCAGTTTTATCACCGGAAATTCCCGATTGCGACATACCGGCAACGATATAACCGCCATCTGCAGTTTGCATCACATCATAAGCCTGGTCGGTATTGGAACCGCCGATCGTTTCTTCCCATTGCAGATTCCCGGATGCATCAACTTTTACGATCCACATATCATTGAATGATACGGTGTTTTCTGTTTTATCTCCCGAAGCCGGTGAATTGGTATAACCTCCCAGGATTGCACCGCCATCGGCAGTGGGGTTACAGGACCAGAGGAATTCGTATCCACTGCCCCCGAGTGTGTTTTGCCATTGGATAGCAGGAGGTATCTGAGAATAGCAGAGTTCTGAGAGTCCGGTCAGCATGAGAAGAAGGCTGAGACCGGCAAATCTTGAAGTTTGGGTCATTGGTATTAGAAAGAGTTTAATTAAAAATGCTCCTAAAAATAGAAATCGTTTGGCATTGCAGCTGTTAAACTACAACAAAGTGCCATTTTTTAGTTAAATATTCCTGTTTGCAAAAACCCGATTTTGAAAGCTGGTGATTTATTCGATAATTAATTTTTGTTCATCTGTCACCTCTCCATTTTGAATTCGGACAATATATATTCCCTTTGCGATATCATTTAACTCAATTGTTTTATTCATGCTGCCGTCTGTTGATGAAATTTGTTTTGAATAAATCATCTGACCTAAGGAATTATAGATTTCAATTGAGATTTCATTTTCTGAATTCATCCCGCTGATGGAAATACCTGCGTTCATTGTAAATGTACCGGTATTCGGGTTGGGGTAAATTGAAAGGACGTTTTCATCATTGCTCCTGACTGATTCTCCTTTCTTACAGGGCACGCTCACCATAATTGCATTTGAGTTTTTGAAACAGCCAGTTGCTGCTTTTGTAACCCTGCATTTATAAGTACCTGCAGTTGTTGCTGTATAATTGATTGATGTTGCTCCTGCAATTGCACTTGCTCCTTTATACCACTGATACATCAATCCACCGCCTGCATTTGCAGTTAATACAACAGAACCTCCTGTACAAAACGTTGTTGGTCCCCCCGGCGTAATGCTTGCGGGCGGATTTTTATTTACGGTTACTGTAATTGTATTCGAAGTGGCAGATCCGCATGCAGAAGTTGTGACGGCAGTGTAATTTCCCGATTTATTTACGACGCATGAAGAGAAAGTTGCACCCGGAATATTTGTTCCATTCTTCTTCCACTGAACCGATGCACCTGAATATATCGAATTTAATGTCACACTTCCGCCCTGGCAGAATGTTGTTGCACCTGCTGCAGAAATGGAAATTGTTTCTGTGATGCCTTCATCGGTTGTGCCATTGCAATTGTCGTCGATGCCATTGCAGATTTCCGGAAATGGAACACAGCCGGTGCCTTCCAGTTTTATTACCCAGTAATCGGCATCGCCGTTTGTATTTTCCGTTTTATCGCCGCCTGAATTGCTGTATGAATATCCGCCGAGAATATATCCGCCATCTGCAGTCGGTTCAATTGCATTTGCATAATCACCACCCGTTCCGCCGATCACATTTTGCCATGTAATTGTACCGGTGTTATTTAATTTTAATATCCAGTAATCCCACGATCCCAAACCGGCTTCTGTTTTATCACCGGTGATACCGCTCTGAGAATATCCGGCAACGATATATCCGCCATCAGGTGTTTTACTGATTGGATTTGTGAATACATAATCATTTGATGTACCGCCGATTGAATTTTGCCATGAAATATTTCCGGCATTATCGAGTTTCACGAGATAATAATCATACAAACCATTTGTTGCTTCCGTTTTATTTCCATTCAGTCCGCTTTCAGATAATCCGAGTGCGAGTGATCCGCCATCGTTTGTGGGGATGACAGAATATACGTAATCATTCAGCGTTCCGCCGATTGTATTATCCCACTGCACAACACCTGCCGAATTTAATTTTACAACCCAGTAATCAACCATTCCGAAATTGCCGTCTGTTTTATCACCGCTGATGCCACTGCTGGAATATCCGCCGAGAATATAACCGCCATCCGGAGTTTCATATGCCGACCATAAATAATCAAACATTAAACCACCCACATCATTTTGCCAGGTGATATTTCCGGATGCATCGAGCTTTACAACCCAGTAATCGGTATTGCCAACTCTTGCTTCTGTTTTATCGCCACCGATACCGCTGTCTGTTGAACCGGCAAGTATATAGCCGCCATCGGATGTTGGCTGTGCATTATTTAATTGATCATTGCCTGTGCCGCCGATTGAATTTTGCCATGCAATC